>Ga0335069_10000022_pt1 | contig 300537 bp, 268 predicted proteins | sample Lox_Sample_11_FD_206714 | JGI IMG/M metagenome (GOLD analysis project Ga0335069, IMG submission 206714) | Soil microbial communities from Loxahatchee National Wildlife Refuge, Florida, United States - Lox_Sample_1.1 | ecosystem: Environmental > Terrestrial > Soil > Wetlands | place: USA... | reverse complement strand
CAAAAATAAGTGAAGAGTTCATTCCGTATCTTTACCAATGGGCGAAAAACGAAGGCGTCTCTATGACGGCCTTGGTTAATCGCATGATCAAAAATGAAATCGAAAATAATCAAAGAAAGGAGAAAACAAGCAATGACGAAAAAGATAAACGAAACCCTGAATTCCGTTTTAAAAATCTTTAAGTCCGGGCAGATACCGGAAGCGGTTTCTTACGCGGCCTTTCCTTCCTTCGATATTCCCTCGGAGCAGTGGAGCTACCTGAACCGCATTATTATGTGGCTGAACGGAACCCACGATGCCAGAGGCTACCGCCAATGGGAAGAAGCCGGACGGCATGTTAAAAAAGGCGCAACCGCTTTTCACATCTTTGCTCCCCGGCTGGTAAAGGAAAAGAAAGAAAACGGCGAGGAAGATTTTAGTTTATTAGGCTATTTGCAAGTTCCGGTCTTCTGCTATGAGGACACGGAGGGCGAACCGCTGAATTACAAGAAAACGGGAATCAACTCGTTTCCTTTGATTGAGAAAGCAGAGGAGTGGGGTTTGGATGTCCATGCCGTATCTGGAAACGGCAGGTATTGGGGAGCGTATAACGGGAAAGAGATAAAATTAGCCACGCCGGAAGAAAGCGTCTTTTTCCATGAACTGTCGCACCACGCGCATAAATTGGTTATCGGCAAACTTGCACCTGGCCAGGATTGGAAACAGGAGATTGTCGCGGAATTATCAGCCGAAGCCTTATCAAGGATATTCGGGCTTAAGACTACCACTGGAAATAGTTATAAATACATTGAGGGCTACGCAGCCCAAGCAGGGCTATCGCCCGTTGCGGCCTGTCTGCAAGTTCTGAGCGATACCGAAAAGGTTCTAAAACTGATCTTAGAGGAGGACAGGCCGGAAAACAAAATGGCCGGAGAAATGTAATTTGAAAAGTTAATTAAGTGATCTACTGAGGGATTGAAAAATCCCTCAGTAGCCGAAATCCCCTGTACCCAAATCGAGCCTGCTCGGAAAACAAAATAATCAAACCGTGATTCTTCAAAGATACGGATTAAAGCCGTCTCGCGTCCGCCGCCCCAAGTTCGGCGCGTCGACGCTACGACAGCATCAATCCGACAATTCTTACCAGTTTGCTCATTTCATTTTCCTCGCAGGACAAAGATATTCCCACAATCCCGCCCTATTGCTATATGCGCCCCACAGGGGGGCTTATAAACCACCGGGGATTAGGATTGGGTTAAGAATAAATGCTTCATAGGAATCTCCTCGCTCCGCTCGGCTCCACCTTGACTTTCAAAGGAAACCGGACGCTTTGCCTTTGAGAGCCAAGGGAAAGCCCCTGGCCTGGAAAGGAGCGTGATTAAAATGGATGTTTGGGAAATAGACATTGCCGACACAGTCGTCTGCGATTTCTGCAATGACGACTATACCGAGTCGGACATGCAGGGCGGTTTGATTATAGACGGATATGCCGTCTGCCCAGCTTGCGAGAAGCCGGAGATGCTGAAAGAAGCCACCCACGTCTGCCGTACGGGTGAAAGTTTCAAACAGTTCGTTCTGAGAAACAGACCGGACAACAAGATCGGAGTTTACAGTTGGTAAAATCTTAACGGCTATCAGGAAGGGCTTTCCCTTGGCTCTTCCATTGTAGCGTCCACCTTTGAACGTCAAGGTCCTGCTTTTTATATTTTAAAATCCACGCGGGATTTTCAGTCTGATTCTGTTTGGGAGCCAGTGGGCGAATCTTGAGGAGGCTCCTCAATGCGATTTAGTGCCGCTGGTGAAGCCAGAGGTTCGGAGCTTTCCGAAAGAAGATAGTTATTTAACAATAGAAATAAAGGCAATTTTAGTTTGTTTAAGAGATTAAAGATTTTATATTCCAATGTGTTGGAAGACAATATGATTATATGGAATTATGAGCTGTCATGGGAAGCAGTAGGAAGTATTAGCAAGTTTAATGGATGTTGTTATGGCATAGCCTTTTAAGTCAGGGCACAGGTATTAGAGGGTAGTCTTAGAGCATAGCCTTGGAGTTTATCATTAGAGCATAGTATAAGTTGGCGTAACCTTTGAAGAATCGAATAGGGATTTGGCTGCGCCTCGCTACGCTCGGCGCTTCGCTTTTGAAAGCTAGCAAAGGTAATAGTTAGATTAAAGGATTTAGATAAAAGGATAGATTAATCTTCATTCAAGTTCTTGAACCAATTATGAATTTTTAGTTATTTTAAAAAAGTTCTTGCAAAACAATTTTTGGTTGGGTATGTTGGTACCGCCTCAATAAAAAAACCCAACACAAACAAACTAAATCACACAGACACAAAAGGAAAAAACCCTTAGGAGGTGTTTTTGTGGCTCATGACGATTTAGTTTGCGAGTTGATGAAGGAGCTTCATATCGCCGACAAGCACATTATTGGCGACATCATGGCTCATAAAGGTTTCTGGACAGCGGGTACTTCCGCAATAAACAATTCCTATAAAATTCTCACAAACTCCAACTTTGAAAGGGGGGACGGATGGTTCCGTGTTAAGGGCTGTCTGTCAGAATATAAGCCTCATGCAAGAGGCTTAACCGCCGCTCTGGCGTCAATCATTAAGTTAAACCTCGATTACAAAATTCTCCGAGAACCTACCTTAAAAAATATTGGGTTAAGACCCGATAGTCTCATCATGTTAACCAAAAATGACAAATCTATTGTCATGGTTCTGGAAGTTTGCCTGAACGAATTGCCAATTTTTTTAGACCAAAAGGTACACGCTTGGCAACAATATGATGCCGCTCTCGAAGAATTGTCAACTCTGTTTCAAACCAAAGTCAAAGCGTACGACATCGTAGTTTTGGGAGATTACATTCCCGAAGGAACCTTTGAATTTAACCAATATCTCAAAGACGTTAAAGAGGTGAACCAATGAAAAAACTATTCTTGTTATGTTTTATCTTTTTCGGGTGCACTTACGCTCCGCAGTATTCAATGGTTAAAGATTCATATAATACCTATGCGCCCGTGTATGCACCGACTTCAACTTACGCTCCCGTAAATACTAGAAACACATATCCGACTCGCACGCAACAAGCTTATGCATATCCAATTTACGCTCAACGGAATGTGATTCCGGTCCAGCAGTATCGTACCATCAAATTTAGAAGGAGGGTGCAATGAAATTTATAATCAGCATTCTGTTCATCATTCTTGCATTTTCCATTTTTATGGCGCTGAAGACGGATTATAACTCCACTCAAGCTGCCAAAGAAATGCAACTGGAAGAAGTTGCAAAGATTCCTGAGAAAGTTCAAGAAGTCGCCCCTGAACCTACGCAAGAAGAAGTTTACGGCGGAGAAAATGAAGAAAATTTGGGCACGGAAGAAATCACAGAAGAAGAACAGCCGCCTTATTTTTCAAACATTGAAACAGAAATAGCCGATGTTTTTGGAACTGAAAGTAGAATTGCTTTAGCAGTTGCTAAAGCGGAATCAGGTCTTAATCCTAAAGCCATAAACAGAAATAGGGATGGCTCAAAAGATGTAGGAATTTTTCAGATCAACGATAGGCACGGTTGGAGCGACGAAGAGCGTTTAGATTGGAAAACGAATATTCGTTTAGCCAAAGAATTGCGGGATAGTCGCGGTTGGGGTGAATGGGCAGTTTACAACGACGGAACATACAGAAATTATTTATAAGGAGGAAGTATGATTTGGTACATCATTGCAGGTTTCGTGTCAGCTCTTTTATTAGGATGGGCAGCCGGTATTTGGGTAGGAACTGTAAAAGGATATAACGCCGCGATTCAGGAACAAGAGGAACGGGCGGCGCAAGAAACGTGGTCAAACTTTTTGAATCAATTCAAAGGAGGGAAAGATGAAAACTAAAAATAAGACGGAACTTTATAATCCGATGCAGGACTTAATGCAGGGAAACATGCCTGGACTTCCGCAGATTATTCAAAACGCCATGCCACTCCCTTTACCTCAAATGAATTATAACGATGGTCCAGTCAGCATGATTTTTGGAAACTTTAAACGGGCAAGACTCGTAAAAGCAAAAAAGTTGGAAGCGGAAATTGCTGAAAGTTCCAATAGGGCTTTAGTTGCTAAACTTAACGCAATTCATGAAGTAGTTACGTTTAGCGCAAGAGTAGCCAACACGTTGGCACAATATGAACACGCAAAAACCATGAGAGCCTTAGAGATTCAAGAAAAGCAAGCCGACATCTATATTAAACAAGCCCAGGCACAGCAGATCGGATATGAAGCCAAACTCACCGAACTTGATTATAAGATGAGGTCTAAACAATATAGCGAAATAGCGGGTGATGATGATGAATGATTTGCCCAGATTGAAAATCGGTTTTGACAATGAAACAAAAATGCCCGTCTATATAACAGACAGATACGTGCATACCCTTTTAACAGGAAAAAGTGGAGGCGGGAAAAGCACCTCTATTTCCAATTGGTGGGAACAAGACCATTATTTTAAGAACGCTAAAGTGCTGGTTGATCCGTCAGGCTTTCTTGCCGGTGATGCATATTCGATTAGCCGGGGAATTTATTGTTCGCTCGACCATGACGTTTCAATTAATCCGATGATAACACCTTACACCGATAGTCAGATTTCTGAACTAATCGCCGATTCTATTAATCAGATGATAACCGTTACGACTCACAATCAACCGTTAACTGCAAAAATGCGAAATATTTTGGACGACGCGATTAAATATTGTTTAAAAAACAATCGCCGGACTCTTTTAAATGTCAGGGATTATATTCTCAACTTAAGAGGAGACGGAGAAACAAGAGACGGGATTATCGCAAGATTAAATTTTATTCTGAATGACGACAGAATGGTTAAAATTCTTTGCGGCAATAATTCAGTCGAGTGGGGTGAGTTAATCTACAAAAAGCAGACGTTCATTTTAGATTGTTTCGGAATGGGAAAAGAAAAAATGATTTTCGCAGGGAGTCTGATTACGAATGGAATCAAAAACTATTTCCGTTATTCCCGACCCAAAGAGTACAAGCCACTTTCGCTGTATATTGACGAATGCCACAATTTTATCAATCCGTCTCTGTTCGACATTTTAAAGGAGGGGCGGAAATATAAATTAAGTTGCTGTCTTTCAACCCAAGATTTTGCGGTTATTGACGACAGAATGGCGCGGGTTATGTGCAACGTGGGAAACATTCTCAGTTATCGAATAGGTCATAGAGAAGCCCAAATAATTGCCAATGAAATGGGTAAAATTAAAGATGACCTTATCGAAAGAGTTTTTGATGGAAAAAAATATACTGAAAAAGTAACCGTTTTTAACACAAAGGATATTCTTCAGAATCTTGAAAAATATCATGTGGCATACATGACCTCAAAGTTAAAAGGAATAGCCAAAGCTTCAAGGCCACCCTTTTTTATACCCGCAAAACCACCGATAAAGGTAGAACCCCAACGGAATTCTAAAAAGCCTTCATGGTTTACTTTGGAACCGTTGGAGTCCTACCCAAACAGCCTGAATCAAAATGAGGGCTGAAGGTGTTTGCTAGTAGCTCCTTTGAACAAATGCGGGCGAAAACTCTTTGGTAGAAGATGCCGATAGGCCTAGTGCTGAAAAAGACTTTCGCGATGGCAAACATGGAAAACGTGTCTTTGGCGAAAGAATGACACGCAATTCTAAAGGACTATGGGACTCCTGCCCTCGCAAGAGGGCGAGGAGAAACCCGTGAGGCAATATGGAATTTCTAACAGCCGAAGAAATAGCTAAAATTCTGAGAACATCCGTTTGGTTTGTTTATCAGCACAGACAACTTTTAGGAGGAATCAAAATCGGAAAGGTAGTCCGTTTTGATAAGGCAATTTTTGAATCCAATATAAAGGAGGTGATGAAAAGTGTCAGTGTACCGCCACCAGGGGAAATGGAAATTCGACTTTTGGAAAGCGAATGTCCGCCACCAAGAAGGAGGATTTCCCACGAAGCAGGAGGCGAAAGCGGCGGAAGCAGAAGCCCGAAAAAATCTAAAGCAGATGAATTTGGACTTCATGAAATTATGCGGCAGTCGCCTAAAGGAACTTAAAGAGAGAAGGACGGAGCAATATCTGCAAGAAAATTTTTTGCTCATTCAAAATTTAATTGTCAGGTGGAGAATCAAGAAGCAGATCACCCGTCAAGATGTTGAAGAATACATCGAAGAACGGGCTGAGAAATCCAACAATTTAGCCAACCGGGATTTACGGATGATCAAAGCTTTGTTTTCCCACGGCAAAGAAAGGGATATGTGCGACAATCCAGCCGAGAAAATAAGGTTTTATCCCGTAGTCAAAAAGAAGAAATACATACCGCCGAAACAGGATGTCGAGGCCGTGCTTAAATTAGCAACGCCCCGCCAAAGAAATTATCTTTTGGCAATCATCAATTCATTGGCGAGAGTCGGAGAAATCAATAATCTCAAATGGACGGATAACTTTGAAAACCACATTGTTCTCAGTACTAAGAAATCAAAGAATTCTAACATTGTAGAACGTAAGATTCCCAAGAATGCTACGCTCAGAAAAGTTATTGATGAGGCCGGAAAGTACGGGGAGTATATTTTCTGCTATAAGGCCACCGGCAAGAAATACCGCTACCGCAGCAAAATGATAACCAGCTTATGCCGTCAGGCTAAAGTCAAACCTTTCACCTATCATAACTTGCGGCATTACGGAGCCAGTAAGCTGGCTGAGGCCGGAGTCGGTATTACCGACATCCAGTATCTTTTAGGACATCAGCGAGCCACGACAACCGACATTTACCTTCAATCAATATCTGAAAGTTTGAAGGGTGCCATGAAAAATCTTGAGTAGTCCCTAATATTAGTCCCTTATATCAATTTTGGAAGTCTCTGAAAGCCTTTGTAGTTGGTGCCCCTGGCGTGAGTCGAACACGCGGCCCACGGATTAGGAATCCGTTGCTCTATCCTGCTGAGCTACAGGGGCAGCCATTTTTAAAGAAGTCGCCGCGATTTAACATGCTTTCACAAACCTGTCAATTGTAAGAAAAGCTGCCGCATCTTATGCCGCGGATGCGCAATTAGCGCTTATATATTACTTTTCCGGTTCAAATTGGTTCTTTGCCGACCAGAACGCCGGCAGGTGGCGTAGTAAATACATAAGGCTTTTACGATGCTGCCAGATGCGTTTACGGAATTTTTCGCGCCATTTTTTATCGGAATAAAAACGCTTTACATGCTCATTGTAGAGTTTGTCGAGTCTTTCCCTGGAAGCAATCCCCTTGGGCACAAAAACAAAATTCAGGCAGTTCATCAGGCGCCAGTCTTCATTGAAAGCGCCCTCATCCTTTATTGTGCTCCACAGCGGCGCGCCGGGAAAAGGCGTGAATTTGGCCATGTTCATATCGTCCAATCCAAGCGAAATGATAAAATCGGATGTGCGTTTAACGGATTCTTCCGTCTCACCTGGAAGGCCCATCATAAAAAGCCCTTTGGCGCGCAAGCCCGCATTCTGAATCCGCCGCACTGTGTCGCTCACATCATCAAGTGATACGCCCGATTTATGCCTTAAGAGCATTTCCGGATCAGCCGATTCAATGCCGAGTGAAACCATCAGGCATCCGGCATTTTTAAGCATCCTGAGTAAATCATCATCGGTATAGCCCACGCGCACGGCGCAGTTGAAATGAATTCCCAGAGGATGCCGCTCCAGTTTTTCGCAAAGCTCGACAATCCGTTCGCGATTGGCGGTGAATAAATCATCGTAAATGTTGATGTGCCGCACGCCGAATTTTTCCCGCAAATATTTCATGTGTTCGTAAATGTATGCGGCGGAATTGTAACGAAAACCTTTTTTGAAAACTGAGCGGTCGCAATAGGAGCATTGATACATACAGCCTCGTGAGGTAATCATCGTAGCTCCGGGAGTATTGATGTAGCTGAATAACGGCAGGTGGTAATCATTGGGAAAACCTTTTAGTTTTTCGTAGGCGGGAAACGGCAGAAAATCCAAATCCGGTATTTTCGGACGCGGATCATTGGTAATAACTTCAGTTTCGCTCCGCCTGATCAATCCTTTAATTTGAGCGGGGTCACAATTACAGGCAAGTTCAGCCATCGTTGCTTCGCCCTCTCCGGCAACCAGAAAATCAAAAGCCGAATACTTCCGCAAAAGCTTTTCTCCCAGAGCGGAAACATGGACTCCTCCACAGACGGTTAAAATGTCAGATGATTTTTCTTTGATTTTTTGCGCGAGGTCGGCGGCATCGGGAAACGATGAGGTCGTCGCCGAAAAGCCTACAATCTGCGGCTGATAGGCTAGAATTGCCTGTGCCTGTTTTTGCAAATCAAGCGGAGCATCAGGGCTAAGGCAATCATAAACATGAACATCGTGGCCTTGTTCCAGAAGATAAGCCGCGATGGAAAGCAGGCCCTGCGGCACCATTCTGTTGGCGATATCCGTGATATCACGCTTTCCGGGGAACCAGTTAAATCCCCGCGGATGAACTAAAACGACGCGTTTTTTTTGTCCAGAGGAAACCATTATTTTAAACGTCTTCTCCCGTCCGGCAGCAACACGGATTGTGTTACTTATAATGTCATTTTACTACAATGTTCAACTCCGCCGGCACTATACATTTTTATGAATTGTTTTTCCAATAAACGGTTCAAAATGATGCCATTCAAAGGGATGCAGGGCGGCAAAACGGGCAAGATCATCGGCGTAGGCCTGTGCCGATTCCTGCACCGCTTTTATCCGGTCCGTACGCGAGGCAGCCAAAACCTGCCGTCCTTCAGAGACTTTAGTATGATATTTTCCCCAGGTTTCCTGATACACAAAAAAAGTCATCAAAGGAGCGCCTGTCATCAGGGCGAATAAATGCGGCGTTTCCGGCAGACACGCTTCATGCCCGAGAAAATTAACAGTGACGTAATTCTGATCGCCCCAGAGACGGTCGCCCGCCATAGATACAATTCCTCCTTCGCGGAGGAAATTGATTCCCTCAATCAAAGCAAAAGGTGATTTCTCATCTTCGGATGTAACCACGACCCTGATGCCGCTTTTCACCATGAGCTGTTTTTGAATATGCTCCATCTGTTCTTTGTGCTTTGCCCCCAGATAAAGCATAATCGGCAGTCCTTTACCATGGAGAGTCTGCGCGGCCAGTTCCCAGTTGCCGATGTGCGACATCAGCAGTATCGCCCCCGTCTTTTTTTGCACCGCTTCTTCCAGATATTCCCAACCTTCTCTGACATATGCGACATCTTCTTTGTTAAACCGGATAAACCGGTGAATATAAACATCCGTAAAATTATGATACTGCCTCCACGCGCACCAGAGGTGATAGAAAAACAGGCGCCTTGGAAACAATGCACGATAGAACTTGATGCTGTTGGCCACGCGCAAAGGGAAAATAAAAAAATATCCGGTCGCGATAAACCAGGCAAAGACTCGGAAAAACCACAATCCCAACTGTCGCGATAGATATAGCAATATTTTGTAAGGCAACTTTTTCATAAATATCAGTATATCATAAATGGCGTCATCACGAGGCATATCCCGGATGCCGTGGCTCTTTAATACACAAACAGGATTGCTGCCTCACTGCGTTATAACTTTTTTCCCACAAACCACTTTTCTTCAACGCCTTCGGTTGGTGAAGTATAAATCCTCGCATTGAAACCGGCGGCGGTCATAAAACCGGCAATTTCGCTTTCCGGACGAAATCTATTTCCCATGCCCACAATTTTTAATCGAGTTGCTTCAATCCATCGTTTCCAGGGTACTTTTCGCTCCGATGGAATGGTTGCGCGAATCAAAATCGTGCCGCCTGTTTCCAGTTTATCGTAAATCCGCCGAAAAACAATTTGCACTTCTTGGTCGGAAATTAAATGCAGCATGTCCAGCATGATCACGTAATCAACTAAACCTTCAACCCGCGGCAGATCGGGAGCCCCTCCGATTTCCACCCGGCCGCGGCTGCCAATGGCATAAGAGGCAATGCGCACACGTTCTTCATCCGGTTCCAAGCCGTAAACTTTCGCTTCGGGATAAATCTCCAGAAGCCAGGTAGCGGGAATGCCATAGCCGCAACCGATATCAATAATCCTTTTGGGATTTTGCACATACTGGTTCAATTCTTTAAACATCGGATCTATCATCATTTTCATCCGGGCAAAAATCCGTGTATATGCGGTCAAATGCCTGTAGCGCAAAACGGTCCGGCGCAAATGTTCGCGAGAGCCAACCGTAAAGGAGCCGCAGGCATAAGTAACCGGAGCAAATATTTTTTTCATCAGCACCGGTAGAATGAAGAACGCGCCCAGAATGGAATAGCCGACTCCCAAAAGGGATGTGATGCCGATGCTTTTCATAAGCGCGTGGCTGGCAAAGGCTAAAACGCCAAAACCGATTAATGTTGTAAAAGACGCCAGAAACATGGCGAGTTTAACGATATCCATTTCCGGCGAACTCTCATCCCGATAGCGTTGATAGAAGCAGGCATAATAGATGGAGTAGTTAATTCCCATGCCCATAATAACAATCCACAACATGATACCGGGGATATCCAGCGGATGACCGATCAATTTCAGCGTGCCCAATGTGGCGATAAGCGCGAAGGCGATGGGCGCGAGTACGGCAAGCGAGATGAGCCAATCCAGATAATATATAAATACGATAAGCATCGTGCCGATACCGATAATAATGGCGATTTGTATAAAAATATTTTTTAAAAAGTCTCCCATCCTTTTGTTAAATAAGCCGACGTCAAATAATTTAGCCAATCCCGTGGGGATCAGACGGGAGAAAAAATCCTCCGCGTCATAATTTTTGCCGGTGGAAAGCAAACTCAGTTGCGTGAAACCTGTGGAACTTTTGGCAATGCCCATCATTTCATAATATCTCTCAGGTATTTCAAAAGTCCCCGGGTTTTTCTGATTTATGATTTTCCAGAATGGCGCGAATGCTTCCGGTTTAAAGCCGGATTCCCGCGCCGCCTCGTCCAGGTCACGCCTAAGCGCCGCAACGCGCTGCTTATTCCAAAACTCACGCCATGCGGAAAAATTACTTCGAGCTGTCCTGGCCGAAGGAAATAAAACGGATGGAAGGAATACAGGCGATAGTTTTTCCTGCCGCACATCAGCGGACAGCCAGTTCATGAGTTGATCATTTTTATTCTGCAATTCGTCAATGCTTTTCGCTTCCAGAAAAACATAGCATTTGCCCGAAAAATCACCCCATGCCTGAAGGGTGTTTCCCGCCTCCACGGTTTTTTGACTGATGGAATTCATCGCGTTAAGATCGACATTGAACTTGGGCCACGCGAACAACAGCATGATGAAGCCCAGAATAACTGCCGCAGTCAATTTCCATTTCGCGGGTGAGGCGATTTTTTTTATGGCATTTAAAAGCAGAGGATTACTCTGACGTGTCGCGGCAGGCATTTTCGGAAAGATTATCGGGAAGACAAAAAGCACAAAGATAAGCGCGAAAAAAACGCCTAAAGCGGTAAAGACGCCGATTTCTGCCAGGATTTTAAAGTCGCTGATGAGCAGCAAAAGAAACGATCCGACAGTCGTCAGCACGGCCAGAAGTTCCGCCGACCACACCGTCCTTGTTATTTTTCTGCCGTATGTTTCATAGGGCTGATCCAGAAAAAGCAGATAGGTAATGCCCAGATCAACGGTAAAACCCATAATGGCGCCGCCAAAGCCAATAGCCAGCATAGATATGGATTTAAATAAAAAGGAACAGACAAAAAGAGCGGCAATCGCTCCCACTGTCGACGGAAGCAGCGCCAGAAGGCCGACAAGCGGACGGGGAAAAGCAAAAATCAGCAGAAGCGCGATACCCAGTGTTGTCAGGATTATAGCCAGCCGGGTATCGCGTTTGGCGATGGTTTCATTATCGAGCGCCGCGCGATACGCGCCCGCTGAAGTCAACGTATATTTATCTTCCTTCAAACTCTTATCGGCTTTTAGTTCCCGCTCGCAATCTTCGATCGTTTTTTCAATTTTTGCCGCGGTTGCCGTATCTGTGCCTGAGCCGGCAATTCGGGCGATAATGAGCGCGTGTTTGCCGTCTTCAGAGATGAGTTGCCCCTGATAAAATTGCGCCTTATTGGCGGGAAGCAAAGCGGACAATTGCCCAAGAATCAGGCCGGAGAAACCCAGCGGATCTTTCGTTATCATGTCGCTACGGCCTATCCCTTCGAGTTGCTCCAGACTCCGGCGGTTTTGCGCCATCGTTGCCTTGATTTTTTCGGGTTTTAGAAGCGGCGCAATTTTTTGCTCAAGGTTGGACGCGCTCAAAAGCGATGGCAGATTATTGTTTACATGCGCTATAAGTTCCGGAAAATTTTTAGCGTCATCAGCAAAGCCTACTTTGGTAAAAAGTCCGCTATGGCTTAGCTTGCCGGAGACGATAACGGCCGCTTTCACGAGTTTATCTTTGTCTGCCGATTCGTGGCCCAGATCGATAAATATTCTGTCCTGAATAGGTAAAAGCCGGATAATCTGACGCGCGTCGGAGAGCACCGGTTCATTTTGCGGCATCGATTCCAAAATATCCGTTTCGATTTTCAGGTTTTTTGATTCCCAGAAAAATAGTGCCGCTACAATCAACGAAATAATAAGAACAATAGGCCACTTGATTTGATATTTACGTATAGACATGTAACCCTGTAAACTCGTATATGATTCAATATTTGACGTGGATTTTATAAACCATATTTTGACGGTAGTGGCAAGACAAAAAGGCCGCAATAGACAGGTTCACGATCCTCTTTTCTTCATCTTTTTTAAAGGGGGGTAAGAGGGCTTTTCAACAGGTCATTTTATAAAATCTTCCCTAACCCCTCTTTAGAAAAGAGGGGTTTAGCTTTGTATTATTGACTCAGTAGTTATTATTTTAATGAAAAGATTCTTCTAAAAATCAAACGGGTGAACGTTGAGGAATTGCGTAAGAAATCCACAAAGGGGCGAAAATGAGAAATTCTGGCGCCCCCGGGATTATAATTGACGCGTACGGGAGCTTCAATTACGGCAATGCCATTTCTTTGGGCTTGAACTAAAATTTCCACTTCAAACTGGAAACGCCGCGCCTTTATCTTTAAATGAAGCGCCTCGGGCAGGGGATAAATACGAAATCCGCTTTGAGAATCAGAGATTGCCGGCCCGCCCGCGGTCCGTACCCAGAAATTGGAAAACTTCCTGCCGAAGCTGCTTGTCCAGGGAACATGTTCACCGGGTGTGTAATCTCTGGCTCCCACTACAATAGTTCGGTTTTTTTTAAGGATAGCCCTGATTAGTTTCCTCGCATCCTGAGGGTAGTGTTGTCCGTCGGCATCTATGGTGATTGCATAATCGGCAACAGTTTGGGCTTGGGCAAAGCCGGTCATAATGGCCGCGCCCTTGCCCTGATTTTGCTCATGCCGCAGAATTGTAATGCCGGCTATTTCTTTAATCTGATCATATGTGTTGTCGGTTGAGCCGTCATCAACGACAAAGACGGGAAATCCCAGCACCTGCGCGTCCCCTACAACCTGCGCCACGGTTCCGGCATGATTGTAAACGGGAATGACAAAAGCAAAACGGTTATTGTAATTATTTTTATTCATATTAACCTATGGATAAATATTATATACGGCTCTCAATAATCATCTTGAGCGCCGGGTAGATACTGTTTTTTCCAAGTTACTTTTTCCAAATACTTTAACGGCTTCGTAAAAAGTTCCAGATGCAAGGCGCGCGAGTCCAGAGGAATGAGACGTATTTTATGATACGTCGCAATGACAAAGGACGAAGCGTAACGCAGCAGATGGACTTTTTACAAAGTCGTTGCTTCAGGTAGAAATGCGATTCCCCAAGTCCCCGGCCCCATATGCGCGCCTGAAGTTAGCGACAGTGGCTGCACGATGATCTCTGCCTCGGGATAGCGTTGGGCAATCGTTTTTTTAACAGAGCCCTCTACCCAATTCTTATTGTCGGAATATTCCAGCATGATAAGCGCCCGGGAATTATTCTTAAGCGTTGCGGCAAGTTTTTTCAAAGCCATTTTCAGTTGATCATCCTGATTACTGACCATGCCGACTTTTTTTGCACCCGAAGGCAGTGGAGAGATCACCGGTTTCATTTTCAGCATATCGCCGAAAAAGGCGCTGGTTTTGGAAAGACGGCCGCCGTGAGACAGATATTCCAGTTTGTCCAGAAACACATATTCCTCACACGCGTTCGTTGCCCTTCCGGCAAAATTAAAAGTCTTTTTCAAGTCATTTGTTTCGATAAGATATCGAGCGGTTGCAAGCGCGATGACCCCTAATCTGCCCGATGCCGCGCCGGTGTCGATGATCATAAATCTGTCTTGCGGATCGTGCTCTTTCTTCCATTGAAGAGCCACCTGATAATTGCCAGTATATACGGAGCCGACACACAAATATAAAACTTTTTCAAACCGCTCCAGCGCGCCCTCAAAAAACTGATGCCTTTCATAAACAGAAGCCTGCGACGTGGATACTTTTATTCCTTTTTTCATCGCGCGATAAAGTTCTTCGGGATGAAAATAAGTTTCCGGCAGGCATTTTTCGCCGACCGTCAGATAGCTGTTGAGGAGCGTGAAGCCGAATTTTTTCGCGTTCTGATTTGTTACGGAACCTGCGGCATCGGTCATGACGTGGAATGTCCGGGCGATATTGGAATATTTGAAGTCGTTGATTTGGGAAGCCAGGTTATCATCTTCCCAGTTCACCACATTACCCAGTTCGTTTATTTGATCCCTGACTTTTTCCTTATTTTCAGTATGCAAATGTATTTTATAAAAATTACCTTCCGGAATGATAATAACGTTTTCTTCGGCACTGGTGATGATTTTTACTTCATCGGGGGAATAATTTGGAGCTTTTACGACAAAATCAACGCAATATCCTGATTCCGTCTTCTCCTGAAACGCAGGTAGTATCCGCAGGCGATTATTAAATGTTTCCGTGACCGGACGGCACTGATCAGGAAGACCGGCAAGAGCGTTAAAAAATCCTTCGAAGAAAATGTAAATACCCAGAGCGCCCGCGTCAACAACTCCGGCTTCTTTTAATCGGGGCAACTGTTCATAAGTTTCATGGACAGCTTTTTCCAGAGCACCGATGATCGCAGTAGCAGTTTGTTGATCCGGCGTTATTTCCTGCGGCAGAATATCGCCCAGAACATCAAAAACGCTCAGCATTGTTCCGGGACGCGCATCACTTACCGCCTGCCATGCCTTCGCGGCGCCTTCTTTGGCGCAGTCTGCCAGTTGAGAAATATTTTCCGCGGCGCAAAAAGCGGAAAAATATTGAGAAGCAATATTGCCGGAATTGCCACGCGCCGATAAAAGAAGCTGATGGACAAGCTTTTCTTTGGGTTCGCCAACACCGCGCAGCGGAGTAAGACTTATGGAAAGATTTCTTCCGGTGTCTCCATCCGCCACCGGAAACACATTGATGGAATCAAGCAAATCCGCCCGGGCAACAAGACGTTCCAGACCGGCAATAAATGATTTTTGTAAAACTTCTTCCATTTAAAAACCAAAAGCGCGGCGAATTTCTTCCGGAATGCTGAAGATGGTTTCCATTTCAGGAACTTTCACTGTTACCTGTTCCGTGCGGCCGCGGGCGCAGATTTTGCCGTCCGCCGCTGTCCTGATTTCAAAATCAACAACCAGTTTCACATAGGCGTCAACGAGTGTCGCCTTGCAGATAATTTCATCACGGTGACGCAAAGGAAGAATATGCTTCGTCGAAGTTTTGATGATGGGAAAGATTAACTGGTCCTTTTCGTAAAAAGAATAAAGATCAACGCCGTTATTTTCAAAAAGGGCGGCCCGCGCGATTTCAAAATAGTTCAAATAGTTGGCATGCCAGACTATTTGCATGGGATCGAGATCGAAAAACGGCACTCTTATTTTTACTTCAAAACTTTTTTTATTTTCATTCATTGTTTTATTTTAAAAAAATCGGAATATTTTATGGCTGTGCATATATTTTCAATGTCTTGATCCATGGCCCTGTCTTCCACGACAGGCGCGCTGACAGATCTTATTTTTTCCATAAGGCTGCTCAGGTGCGGCCTCACGCCAACATTGTTTCTTATATCGTAAGCCTGTGCCGCCGTCAAAAGATGAATGGCCACAACGCGCTCCGTCAGCGTGCAGATCCTTTCAGCATCGCGTGCGGCAATGGTTCCCATGCTGACCTTGTCCTGATTATGGGATTCGGTGGAACGAGAAAATGACGCTGCCGGCATGGTTGATTTCAAAGCTTCCGCCGTCAGCGCGGAAGAGGAAATTGACATGGCCTTAAAGCCATGATGCAACCCTTTTTTCTTGTCCGCGTTTCTGACCAGATCGCCGGGGAGCCCCCTGTTGGAATTCGGATTAACCAAAAGCATGATCTGGCGGTCGCACATATCGGCGACAGAAGCCAGCGCGGCTTTCAATCCGTCCATGGCAAAAGCGATATGCCCGCCGTAAAAATTACCGCCCATCAGCACCTCGCCTGTCGCGGGATCGAAAATAGGATTATCATTGGAGCTGTTGGCTTCAATCACCACCCATTTTTTTATCCAGTCCAGTCCGTCGTATAACACACCGGCCACCTGCGGAGCGCAACGCAGCGAATAAGGATCCTGCAGGGTGTCCAGAGAATCGTCTTCCAATTGACGCACCGATACTTTAGTTTTCAAAAGATTGATAATCTGGGCGGCGACAAACGCCTGACCGGGGAATGGTTTTGCTTTCGCTATTACCGGATGATAATGCCGGGCGTTTCCCTTAAGGGCGTGGATGGAAAGTGCCGTAGCGTAAATCGCGGCGCATAAAATACGCCAGGCCGATTCGACGGCTAAAACAGCAATTCCCGTCATCGTGGTTGTTCCGTTAACCATCGCCAGAGGCTCTTTGGGCAGATATTCGTAAGGCTTCAATCCCGCCGTCTTCAGGGCCTTTACCGCGGACATTATTTTATCCTGATAAATAACTTCTCGCTCGCCCATCAGACAGGCTCCGATATAGGACATCGGCGTCAAATCGCCAGACGCGCCGACCGAACCTTCGCAGGGAACGATCGGGGTTATGCCTTTGTTTAAGAAATCGGCCAGTTGATGAAGCAGGGCAATGGATACGCCGGAATAACCACGGGCCAGACAAATAAGTCGGCACAGCATGGCCGCTCTGGTTTCTTCAATGCCGATGGGCTCTCCCGTGCCGCAGCCGTGAAAACGAAGAATGTTGATGCCATTTTTCAAAGCGATATCCAGAGGCATGCGTTTGCCGCATGATTTGCCGTAACCGGTTGTGACGCCATAAACGGGGATTCCGCCGCGCATGGATTCCATAAGCATTTTTTGAGTTTTTTCCATCTTCTTTACGAAATTGCCGGATCCGCTTATTTTCACCGGAACGCCGTATCGCGCTACGGCGATGATATCATTGAAGCTGACAGGGCTGCCGTCTATCACCACGGCCGCTTTGCTGCTGTTCTTTTTCATCAGCTCAAATCTCCTTTTGCCGCCGGCAGAATCTTTTCGCGTACGCGCGGCTTGAACGTGCCGTCTGCTTTTTCCTTATCCATCACTTTTTTCAGCAATTTGAACATTTTATAAGATTGCGGTTCTTCTTCATAAAATTTATCCCAGGCGTAATAATAAAGGGACTGTAATTGTTCAGGCGTGAGTAATTTAGGCTGAAAAACAACTTTACCGCAGGTGTAATCATTCCAGTCGTAGGAAAAAATTCTTTTTTCGTTATGCAGATCGTCAAAAGTACGGGTGTGAGGAAAAGGAGTAAGCACGGTGAATTCCGCCATGTCCAGATCAATCTCCAGCAGAAAATCAACCAACTTTTTTATGTAATCTTCAGTGTGATAATCAAGCCCGAGCAGAATGCTTCCTTCCACGGCAATGCCGTAATCATGGTAGCGCTTGATGCGGTCACGGATGAAATCGGAACAATCGAAAATTGCCTGATAAACAAACCAGGCCCCGGCCTGCGCGGCCAGATCCAGCACCTTGTCGTCATCTTCAATAGGATGGCAGCACCATTTCTTTTTCAGGGGGATCATTTCCCGAAACAAGTCCATTTCCCATACTTTATCCTGCGCCAGCGAATTATCCACAATGAAAAGCCTGTTATTATTAATGCCGGCCATTTCTTCAACAACTTTATCCAAAGGCCGGGGGCGGAAATTTCTCCCTCCCAGAAAATTAACACAGCAGGGATAACAGTTAAACCGGCAGCCGCGTGAGGCGTGTACCAGATCAACCATTTGTACGCCGCGGTAATTGTACATCTTGCGGTCTAAAATACTGCGCCTCGCAGTTCCTACACTCTCTATAGCCGGGAAATTCTGCATGAAGTTATAAACTTTTTGAAGTTTGCCGTTTTTAAAATCCGTAAAGACCTGCTCCATCCGTCCCTCTGCCTCTCCCAGGAAAACGCAATCGGCATGTTCCATGGTTTCTTCGGCATGCAGCATGGCGGCGATGCCTCCGAACATCACTTTGCTTCCTTTTTTACGGAAGGTGTCGGCTATTTCCCAGCCCCGTTTTATTTGCGCGGTCAGCATTACGGAAATGCCGATAAAATCCGCCGTCTGATCGAAATCTATTTCCTGGATGTTTTCATCGATAAATTCCACATCTACATCATCGGGCAGCGCGGCGGCAAAAACAACCGGCCCGTGCGGCGGCAGGGTAAACCGTGTCTGTCTGTCTAACTTTTCCCATTTCGGATAAATCAATTTAAAATTCATGCGTTGTTATTCTATAAATTCATGGGTTAAATATTCATAATCCTGATGTTTACAATATTTTTTAATTTACGCCAATAAAAAATCTGCCCCGGTTATCGCCAATATTCCGGTATTATTTGCCGAGAATCAAATACGCGTAAGTCCCGCCGAAAGATATACCGGCAAGAGCCGCGTTATGAATTTCCAGTTCTTTTTTCTCCCCGACAATAAACGGAAACGGTTGCAGCGGATTTACAAGACCGGCCACGGGCGGCAGAACATTTTTTTCAAGAGACAGCGCTAAAGCGCAAGTCCTGATCCCTCCGCCGGAGAAACTTTCTCCCGTTGCTCCTTTAAGCGAATTGATAAAAGGCATTTTCTCCGAACCGTCAAACATTTCGGAGTAAGCCCGGGCTTCAACTTCATCGAGAATTTTGTCGCCGTTGGCCGCCGCAAAGATAGCTTGAATGTCGTTGGGCGAGATGTCCGCGTTTCTCAGCGCGCGGCTAAATGTCCGTTTTATGCCGTCCGTGTCCTCCGACCATTTCATAGGTTTTGCGGGCGATGAGCCCATACCCGCGCCTTTAATTTCGCAATAGGGCTTTCGTCCTCTGGCAATTGCCGATTGCAGGCTCTCCATGCAAATTATTCCACAACCTTCTCCGGCTGTCATTCCGTTTCGTTCTTTATCAAAAGGACGGCAGGCCTCCTTCTCCCCGTTCTGAGGAGAAAGGCTGTGAAATTTTGTAAGCGCTTCGTAGTAAAATTTGGATAAAATATCCACGCCGCCGGCAAAAATAAAATCAACGGTGCCGCGCCTTATTTCCGCGGCCGCGTAAGCAATCGCGTTTTCAGCGGAAACAGCAAAATGTGTCACCGTTGTGTTGACGCCGCGAAATCCCAGCTCAATGGATGTATGACCGGCCGCGGCGTTCATCACGGTGTTAGGCACCAGTATCGGATTGACAGAATCAGGCCCTTCCGTAAACAGTGTTTTTAAAAACTGGGCGGTTACATCAGTGGCGCCGAACGCGGTGCCCAGCATAATGCCGACGCGATCGCGGTTCTCCTGCGTGACTTGAAAGTCTGCGTCTTCCATAGCCAGACGCGCTGAAGCCGCGGCCATCAGGGATATTTTGTCCATCCGCCGAATGTTTTTCACGGAAATAAAATCACGCGGGTTGAACTTGGGAACCTCCGCGCCCAGATGCGAGCCAAATTTAGCCGTGTCGAAAGATTGTATTTCCGCAATGCCCGTTTCGCCTTTAAAAAGCCTTCGGCAAAACTCTTCCTTTCCAATTCCCAAAGGCGTTACCATGCCAATACCTGTTATAACCACACGCTCTGCGCTGTCTATCTGCTCGTAGTTATTCATGGACAGCGCCCCTTTCGGAATACCTGCCGAAAATGAGAGTTGTGTTGTTTCCTCCAAAGGCGAAAGAATTGGACACAACGGCGCGCAGATTGGCTTTTCTTGAACCGGAGGTGACATAATCCAGATCGCACAGGGGATCGCTTTCCTGATAATTGATTGTCGGCGGTATAAAACCATGCCGCAATGCCAACACGGAAACAATGCCTTCCAGAGAGCCCGACGCTCCTAATGTGTGCGCGTGCATGGACTTGGTTGAACTAACCGGAATTGAATAAGCGCGCCTCCCGAATACTTCCCTGATTGCTTTGGTCTCCACAACGTCATTGACCGGAGTGGCCGTCCCGTGCGCGTTGATGTAATCAATGTCATGAATGGAAAGGCCGCTGTCTTTGATCGCCGCCTGCATGGAGCGCACAGCGCCGGAAGCCCGTTCATCAGGAGCGGTCATGTGGTAAGAATCGCAGGTAATGCCATAGCCTAAAACCTCGCCATAAATTTTTGCTCCTCTGCCCAAAGCCGTTTCCAGTTCCTCCAGAACCATGATCGCCGCGGCCTCGCCAAGCGATAGCCCCGCGCGGTTCTTATCGAAAGGCCGGCAGGTTTCCGGATCGACTGATTTCAGGGCATTAAAGGCGGCATAAGTCAGCCTGCACATGGGCTCCACGCCTCCGGCAAGCATAATAGACGCCTGGCCATTCGCGATTAAATCCCGGGCGTAGCCAATAGCTGTGGCTCCCGCTGAACAGGCCGTCATGAAAGTTGATTTTGGCCCCCCAAAACCGAAAAAAGAAGCAATACGATCAGCGGAAGAGGCACAAAATAAAGATGAAAGGGTGGAAAACTTCGCCCTTTTGCCATTTTTTATTAATAAATTTTTATAGAATTCTTCCGCTTCCAGAAGCCCTCCGGCGCCGCCGCCAATGGCAAGACCTGTTTCTTCTTTGAGCTCTTCCGGGAGTGGATAAAGTCCGGCGTCGCGTAAAGCCTCCATTGTCGCGGCAAATGATAGCTTATCCGCCCGCGACATTCTTTTAATAGAAAAATTCCGGGGAATATAGTCGCGCGCGATAAAATTTTTAATCTGGCCGCCCGTCTGGCTGCGAAATCCGGCTGTATCAAAGAGGTTAATCATCCCTATGCCGCATGAGCCTTCCTGCAGGGCTCGCGCGAAATCATGAACATTGTTCGCCAGCGCGTTTAATGTGCCCATCCCTGTGATAACAATACGTTTTTTCAAGTCAAAGCCCTGTCTTATTGCAGTGGTTAGTTATATTTGTCTCAACTTTTTGAAACTTAAATTGGCATCGGTAAAAAGTCAAACAAATATTGCCGGCAGACTAAGGCACTCATGCTGTTATTGATTAAAATTCCTTTGACAGACGATTATAAATCCCCTATGAATTCTTTTTAGGAAATCAAGTTCTTATCAAACCAAAGCCATGTCCTTATGGGCAGTATTCATCATTTAAGCCTTCCTGAAAAAAACGGAAGGCAGGAGGATCTGATTGTACAGGAAATTCAAGCCGGAGGCATTCATCCGCTTTACCGTCATTATAGCCATGTTGTTTCTGCTGAGCGGCGGCGCTCTTGCTCAGGATAATCTCAAAATTGCAGACCTTGGCGATTATACTCTGGAAAATGGCCAGGTTATACGGGATTGCCGCCTGGCCTACCGCACCTTTGGCGATTTGAATTCTACCAAATCCAATGTCATCTTGTTCCCCACCTGGCTTGCCGGAACAACTCAGGATTTGGTCGATCTGGGATTAATCGGGCCGGGGAAAACGGCCGACAGCTCAAAATACTTTATTATTGCCGTCGATGCTTTCGGCAATGGCGTATCCTCGTCACCATCCAACAGCAAAAGTCAGCCTGATCAATTATTCCCTCGATTTTCGATTAAAGACATGGTGAACGCACAGCATCTCCTTCTCACCCAGTATTTGCACCTGCCCCGTGCCTATGGCGTAATCGGCATTTCTATGGGAGCAATGATGGCTTATCAGTGGATGGTTTCCTATCCGGACTTCTTCAATAAAGCCGTTGCCGTTGTCGGAACGCCCCGACTGACTTCGTATGATCTGCTTCTGTGGCAGTCCGAACTAAGTGCAATCGATGCCGACAGAGAAAGACCGCATGGGGAAAACAAAGCCATGAAAACAGTAGGCGCCATCCATAATCTTCATCTGAGAACGCCCCATTACATAGTGACACATACAACGCCGGAAGCTTTTCCGCAATTCCTTGCCGAAATGGAAAAAAGCTTTATGAAACGCAATGAATTCGATTGGGCGTGTCAGCTCAAAGCCGTTATGGATCATGATATTTACCGCTCCTTCGGAGAAGCGATTGATCCTGCCGCAAAAACCATACGGGCAAAAGCCCTCATCATTTGGGCACAGCAGGACCTCACAGTAAATCCCGAACCGGCCAAGGAGATCGCCGGGTATCTGCATGCCGACACTTTTGAATTTTCCGGTGATTGCGGCCATTTGTCCTTTTTGTGTGAGGGTGATGCACTCAGAGACGCGGTCAAACGCTTCATGCAATGAGTTTAATGCTGACAGGATGATGATAACAATTCGTTTTTTAAGATAAAACCTCAAAATATGTTATTCATCAATTGTTTTTAATGTTTATCCCGCCGAACTAAGTATTTTCCATATTTTATTCAACGACTTTAATGTTTCATTAAAATAAATGGACAAAATAAAGGATTCGTGCCCTAAAACCAAGGGACCTTTTTCATAAATAATATTAAATTTCATATAGTTAAAACATTTTTACTATTGTGAGTAAAAATGGCACGATAATTTCAGTATATAAAAGCAAATACCTGAAAAGGAGGAAACAGATCATGAAAAAGACATTAGGAACAATAGCAGTAGCGGCGGCGGTTATTCTTTTAACGGCAACTTTTGGTTTCGCCGAGTATGCGGCAACTGGAGCAGCTAATTTCCCGTTCTTTCAATTGGGCTGCTTGATCCTCGGCGGTTTGATTTTGATGACTCTGAAAAAGAAGTACGAAAAGATGTACGTAGCGGAAATGGTTGGTGCCTTCGCTCTTTACGCGATACTGATGGCTCTGTTCACCAACCCGGTTATTGAGGCAGTTAGGAACCTTGTAGCATAAGCAAACGGTTAACGAGATTTGTGGATTGAGTAAATAGTTTAATTAACCGCTGCAAATAAAAAACATGATCTGTTTATATAGCGGTTGCCCCCCTTGAGGATTCAGCCTCAAGGGGGGTTTTTATATCCATACTATTTAGCCTTCTTCGGCTAACTTTGTTGGCTGCGTCATCGGCTTCCTCGACGTATCACCTATACGCCTCCGGAGCCTCTTCCTTGCCGCCGCGTTATCCTTTGAACGCTAAATAGTATATTTAATTATTGTCCTTTAATAGAAAAAGAAGTTATGCTAGTTTGATACACAAACCTTTTCGGGAAATTTAAAAGAAGATTTATTTTGTATGAATTTTCTCGCACTTGATTTTGAAACAGCAAACTATTACCGCGACAGCGCCTGCGCTCTTGGTCTGGTGCGCGTTGAAAACAATGAGATTGTTGAACAGGTCTCGTTTCTTATCCGGCCTCCCTATAAATATTTTGTATTCACTTATATCCATGGAATCACATGGGAGGATGTTGAAGACCAACCAACTTTTAAGCAGCGCTGGAAATCAATAAAGCCGTTTTTTGAGAATATTGATTTCGCTGTGGCGCATAACGCGAGCTTTGACAGCAATGTGCTTAGCGCCTGCTGTGAAAGACACAGGATTATAAAGCCTGAAGTTGATTTCTGGTGCACCATGAAGCTTTCTCGAAAAGTGTTCGGTCTTTATCCTACCAATCTGCCCGCCGTTTGTAGAAATTTTAATATTGATTTACACCATCACGACGCCCTTTCCGATACCCTTGCCTGCGCCAAAATTATGATAGAGATTTTAAAAAAGACAAAAGCATAGTGTTATTAATATAATAAAAAAAGAAGAAGCTTATGCGCATCTTCAAATTGGCGAAGAAATTATCATGTGTTATTTTTTATAAAGCCGGATGCCGGCGTTCCCTGCTACGATATCAACGACGCCAGGGGTCTTGCTGATTTGATTGAAAATCAATTTTTAAAATAGCAACATAAGCGGTTGAAGAGATATTTTTTGAGTTATTCTTTAATCTTTAAATTTTGTTGCAGATAATTTTTAAAATCATCGTAATCATTGGTTATCGAAACGGCGGAGCCCTGTTTGTGGTCAATGTCCTTCATGCTATCCGGCAATGGCAATGTTAATCCCAAAAGGTTTTGAAGTTCTTCAGGAAATTTTGCCGGATGGGCGGTTTCCAGGCAGATAGCCAGTTTTAAATCCGGGACTTTTTTAAAATATGCTTCCAGTCCAGCCCAGCCCACAGCGCCATGCTGTTCCAAAACGACATGGTAGCGATTATAGACGTTCTTGATAGTTTCCCGGGTTTGCTCATCCGTCACGCTTACCGAAAAAATATATCGCCGCATTTCTGTAAGATCTGGATAGCGATGAACGTGCCCCACGCGGTCAACAGTGCCTCCGTATAATTCAAAGAAGCGGGCTAAATTGCTGGGATGCCCGACATTCATCGCGTTGGAAATGCACGCGCGCGAAGGAGAAACTTTTCTATATTTTCCTGTCGCCAGAAAAATCGGAAATTCATCATTTTCATTAGTGGGCATGACAAGTTTAGCCACCGGCAAGCCCATCCGTCGCGCGTATTCACACCCCAGAGCATCGCCAAAGTTTCCCGAAGGTACGGAAAAGATCACCGGCTCTTCCGGCCCCGCGAGCTGGGCGTAAGCGTAAATATAATAAATTATCTGCGGAAGAATCCGGCCAAAGTTGATGGAATTAGCCGAAGTCAGATTAAATTTTTCAAGTTGAGGATCGGAAAACGCCTGCTTGACGAGATTCTGGCAATCATCAAATTTACCCTGCACGCAAAGCGCCTGCACATTGCCGCCGATAGTGTCGAGCTGCTTTTTCTGGCGGGAACTTACTTCTGTTGCTGGATAAAGAATAGTAACATCAATGCCCGCCACGCCCTTGAAGGCGTCGCCCACGGCGCTGCCCGTGTCGCCGGATGTGGCGACAAGGATATTGAGCCTTTCTCCCCGCGGCCGGCAATGACTCATCAATCTTGCCATCATGCGCGCGGCAAAATCTTTAAAGGATGCCGTCGGCCCCTGATCCAGGCGCATGATGTAGGCTTTTGATTTTACCTCCTCCAGAGGAACGGGATAATTATAAGAGTCTTTAACCACTTTTTTAAGAATTTCTAACGGGAATTCATCGCCAAGAAATACCTCAGCGACAAGCAATGCCGTATCACGATAAGGTTTGCCTTTAAGTTTCTGAATTTCTTTTATAGAAAGGACGGGGATGCTGTCCGGCATAAACAAACCTTCATCCTGGGCCTGTCCCTTGAGCAGGGCTTCTTTAAAAGAGACCTTGCCTGTAAAAGGGGTAATTCCCTCAACATTATTTAAATGACGATTTGTGCTGTAGTAACGTATTGACATTTCACTTCCTAATCTTTTTTAAGTATTGTTTCTTTAAACTTAAATGCGCAAAAAAATCAATTCAAAAAACCACTGTCCCCAAGATTTCATTGACATACAAGACTGTTCCTCTTATAAATCCTTTTATCAGAAATAAGCTTTGATAAAAGAAAGACAAAAGTTTAAGTGGACAAGTAATGAGTGATGAAAAATTATACATTGTTTTAATGGGGCTTCCCGCGCGGGGCAAATCCACACTGGCCATGCGCCTGCGGGATGCTTTCCGGAAAAACAGTATTTCCGCCCGCATATTCAATAACGGAAATTTGCGCAGAACATATTGTCCGCTTGGCGAAACGGCAAGTTCTGAATTTTATTCTCCAAAAAACTCAACTGCCGTGGAAATGCGGGAGGAATTTGCCCGCATGAATATGGAAAGAGCCAAAACTTATCTGCAAAACAACGGTCAGATAGCGATTCTGGACTCGACTAACGCGGAGAGAAAACGGCGGGCTATCATTGAGAAATATCTCAACAATCATCCGCTTCTCTTTATCGAGTGTTTAAACGACGATGAAGATATCCTGCGCCTGAGCATTCAGGAAAAGATCAAGTTGCCAGAATTCGCCAAACTTAAAGATAAGGCGGCAAAAGAATTTTTAAAACGAATTGAATACTATCGGATGATTTATGCGCCGTTGAAGTTGGAACGAAATTACCTCTGTATAGATTCTTTGCAAAACATGATTATCGAGGAAAAACACAGCGATGTGATTCCCTTTTATGAACGGCTGCGCGACTATCTTGTTACGGACGAGGTAAAAAATCTTTTTCTTATCCGGCACACCGAAACGGAATATAATGTAGCGAACAGAATCGGCGGCGACTCGCGGTTGACAAAAAAAGGCAGGGCACAGGCAGAAGCTCTGGGACAGTTTTTCAAGAAAAGGAAAATTTCATATATTTTTACCAGCGGAAGAATCAGGACGATAGACACGGCCAGGGCTATTTGTGGAACGCAGGATGATTGCAGAATTATTTCACTTAAAGAGTTTGATGAAATCAACGCGGGGATTTGCGAGAAAATGACTTATGAAGATATCGAAAAAAAACTGCCCCACGTTTTCAAAAAAAGGGGTGCGGATAAATACCACTATGTTTATCCCGATGGGGAAAGTTACGAGACCATGAAGTCCAGAATCACCCAGGGAATAAAGAAGGCGTTTTTTTTAAACCGGCGCGCGAACAACATTATGATTGTCGGTCATCAGGCCGTTAACCGGATGATCCTCTCCCATTTTCTTTACCGGAGGGAAGATGATGTTCCCTACATTTACGTTCCTCAGGATCGTTTTTATCACATCGTCTCCACGCAGGACAAAAAACTTTTTGAACTCAAACGATATGACTAATTGTTGTATGGGTTTGCGGTCAATATTCCCTTGACATACCATACTGTTTTCCTTATAAATTTTACGGATGGACGCAACCTTTTAACTCATTATCTAACTTAAGATAACCCAGCGGCGTCGGAATTAGTAAGGCCGCTGTTGCCGGCGATATTGTTGGGGATTATCCCGGTAAAATATTTGTTGATTAAGGAGGTGGAGCTGTCAGAATCATCCACGCTCGATCCATGAAAGTAGATTCCATTCCGGTCAAGAAAGAGACAGAACTGAATTTCAAAAAACTAATGGAAATCGTCATGCCTGATGATTCATTATTAGTGTTGATGCATGGCAGTCCTGATCCCGATGCCATCGCATCGGCCATGGCATTGCGCGAAATAATCCAGCGGACAAAAGGCCTTTCCAGATGCGCTTTCGTTTCTACGGAACCGTTGATCAGACAGCAGAATATTGAATTTGTTTCCTGCCTGCGTCTTCGTATTCAATTAGCCTCTCAGGTGGATATTAATGATTATCGTGTCACTGCCATTCTGGATGCCCAGCCTTCTTTTTTTTATAAAGCATTAAACGTCATAAAACCGCAAATTGTTGTCGACCATCATCCCCGCGAAGGCCAGTGGCAGGCATCGCTGGAAGATATCCGGCCTGAGTACGGAGCGCTGTCGAGTATCTTAACCGAATATCTGCTTTGTTCCCGCGTTAAAATTCCCCGTAATCTGCATACTGCTCTTCTTTATGGAATTAAAACGGATACAGACAATTTTAACCGGTCAACTATTATTGAAGATATAAGCGCTTATACCTATCATACAAAATATGCCAACATGGAATTTATCCGGCGGATCGAACTTAATCAAACACCCGACAACTTTTTGAAGTATTATAATTATGCTTATCACCACATGAATAATTTCCGCGGACGGCGGGTTTGTTTTCTGGGAAATGTCGAGAGCGCGGATGTTTGCGTTCAGATAGCCGATTTTTATTTGCGTTTAATCGGCACTTATTATGTTGTCGTGGCCGGAATTATTGAAGACAGGCTCATCATTATTTTTCGTGGCGATGGTTACAGGCAGAATTGCGGCGCCATAGCGCAAAGAGCCTTCGGATGGATCGGCAAAGGCGGTGGGCATCGCAGCGCCGCGCGAATCGAAGTTTCCCTGGATTTATTGAGAGATAGTTTAGGAGATGATTTATCTCAAAAAAATGTCGAGAGATTTCTTTTCCGGAGCCTGAGGAGAGAATCAAAAACTGATTCCGGCAAGGATTAGTATTCCAAAGAATACCAAAAGAGGGAAATTTATGAAAGAAGTCGGATTTAAAAAAGAGATAACAACAGGATATTATCTTGATCCTTTTAACGGTTTTCAGGAAAAGAAAATGACTATTGAATTGCGTTATGATGAAATCACCGGGGTCGCCTGCCGCATACTACCTTATCGCATCCGTCCTGCCCAAAGGCCTGATCTGGATATATATCTGGAAAAATCGCCGGAATCATTATGTTCTTTTTGCCCCGACCTTATTGAGAAAACGACTCCCAGGTTTACATCCGATATTATTGAGGAAGGAAAATTCAGGCGGGGAGAAGCCTGTCTGTTTCCCAATGCCTTTCCTTACGATCAAAATAACAATGTGGCAATTTTTTCGTCGCGTCACTTTGTCCCTATGAATGAATTGACTCCCGAGATGATGCGGGACGGTTTTGGCGTTTGTCAGGATTATTTTCACCGCGTCGCCGAAATGAACCTGGGTTATAAATATTGTTCGATTAACTGGAACTATATGCCGCCGTCGGGAGGAGGTCTGGTTCATCCTCATTTACAGACCATTGCCGGTTATAAACCTACAAATTTAATGCAGCGGCTTCTGCACAGCGCTCAAAATTATGCCGCGGTGGCGGGCGGAGATAACTTGTGGAATAATTTAATCGCCGTGGAGACGAAAGCGGATAAAAGATTCATCGCCAATACCGGTACTATCTGCTGGCTCACAAGCTTCGCGCCGAAGGGAATGGCCGGCGAAATAGATTTTATTTTTCGGGAAAAAACATCATTTTTCGATTTAACCGAATCTAATTTCAGCGAACTTTTGACGGGACTGTCCAGAATATTCAACTATTTACATATAAATAATTTTGTAAGTTTCAACATGTCTTTTTACGCGGCAATGACAAACAATAATTATTTCTGGGTGCAGGGGAAAATTGTTCCGCGCTTTGTTCTCGGTCCATTAGGGACGAGCGACCTGAATTATTTTGAGAAACTGCACAATGAAATTATCTGCCCTACCGTTCCGGAAGAATTGTGCCATGAACTCAAGCCCTATTTTAAGGACTTGGTGTAAGTATTAGTTAATACAGCCAAGAGCATTGTAAATTATTCATTTCCCAGTTTGATCTTTAATAATAGTGAATTTTGCAGCTTCTGTATAAAAAACGCTAAGTGACTTCCGGCGATAAAAAAGGAGGCGGGTATAATGAATATCTTTCCCGAAGACGACCACAATCAGATTTTAAGAATCAAACGGTTTTTCATGGCATTTGGATCATACATCATGTGGCTGGCTATTTGCGTTTTGCTTTATTCACAGGGAGAAATGAACAGGGTGTCGTCCAATGTCCTTGTCATCTGGTTTTGGGGAATTCTTATTTGTAATCTTCTTATATATGGACTCATCAGAAGCGGTTTTAATAAAAAGTTCAAAGACCCCAGCATGACGGTTCTGCAGATGATTATGGCCACATTCTGGGTCATGGTGATTGTGTATTACTCCGACTCCATGAGAAGTCTGGTGTTGCTGGTCTATCTGGTTGTTTTTGTTTTCGGGCTTTTCAGATTGAATGTCTGGCAGTTTCTTTTTCTATCCGCGTTTGCCGTTATTAACTACTCGCTGGTGATATTTCTGCTCTACAAAATCAATCCCGGATTAATCAGCAAAATAGACATACTGAATATTGCAATTCTCGCCATGGTTCTTCCCTGGTTTTCCCTGGTTGGCGGATACATTACAAATCTGCGGGCTCAAATATCGCATGCCCTTTCTACTATCGAAAAGCTGGCCATCACGGATGACCTCACTCAGGTATTCAACCGGCGTCAGATGTACAAGATTCTGGAACATGAGAAAGCCCTTGTGGACAGGGGAATTCATCCTTTCTCCATCTGTATATTTGATCTGGACCATTTCAAAAGAGTTAATGATACTTTCGGCCATGCCGCGGGAGATACTGTTTTAAAAACGGTGGCTCAGGAAACTCAAAAAAACCTTCGGAATATTGACCATATCGCTCGATACGGTGGTGAAGAATTTATTCTAATTCTGACCAATTCGGCAAAAATAGAAGCCATGGAGTGCGCGGAAAGAATCAGGATGGTGGTTAAAAAAATTGTGTTTGAAAATATGCCCGAAGATTTCAGAATCACTATTTCCGTTGGTGTAACGGAATATCAGCCCAGCGAAGTCATTCAGGAAGCCATAAACAGGGCGGACACGGCACTATACAGGTCGAAGTTAAATGGCAGGGATAAAGTGGAATATGAGTCGATGGCAACCAATGTTCAGGATTGAGATGCAGCCTTTAAGGCACGTGTATTGATTTTCTCTCCGCGGGCCGCAGACATGGCCATATAATTTGACCAGCGTGCTTAAGCACGCTGGTCTCATTAATCTTCTTTGCTGGTTTTAGCCGCTTCAGTTTTTGCGGTTTCGTTGGTCGCGGAACTATCGCTTGTGTCTGCTTTTTTGGGTTTTGCCGCTGCCCCTGGCTTCTTTCCTTTGTAATCTGTTACGTACCAGCCTGAACCCTTCAGACTGAAAGAGGACAAGGAAACCAGTTTTTGCACCTTTCCTTTGCAAAATTTGCAGCTTTTTAATTCCGGATCGGAAATTCCCTGAAATGCTTCGAACTGGTTGCCGCATTTCTTACATTTATATTCATAAATAGGCATACTGAAAACATCCTTCCAAATATACAAAATTAGTATATCTAAATTTTTAAAAATTGCTGCTAAAGCAATCCAACACTATTTCTAAATCATGACCTTTGACAGGTTGCACAACGGCTCTGGTCAAAGTGTCTACGATAATTTCTTCTTTTTCCTTCTCTTCGTAATCGGCGTTAAAATCAATATCGCCTCTGTTAAAACGCAGAACATGGATCAACTCATGCACGGCAATATAAAGCATCAAAGGACTGAGCTTAATGAATGAATTAGCTCTTTGCACCGCGTCCAGAATGATATTGTCCTGCAGACAAATCCGGTAAAAATCAAAGTTGCTTTCGCGGTCTTCTGTTGCGCTGCCCCGTTTTTCAAAAGAGTACTTACAAAGATGGGCAAAAGCGCCCTCTTTGATTTCCTGCTCATCCAAATAAGCCAGCGTTTTTACGTCATATTTATTTTCTTTAAATTGCCCATCACTCAATCTAAAGTGACGCGATACCAGATTTTCGGCATCGTTAAAAGCCTTTTTTGCCATTGGCATCTGCGCCGCGTTAAAATAAAGAGTCATAAAATCACCTAACTAAACTCCTTCAACTTGAGCATAATATATGCCTGAAAAGAATCATTGTCAAGACAAGGGGGATTTAAATAAATCGTGTAATTATAACAAGTTACAGCCAATACGGTGCCTCAGGGCATTAGAAACCGATGGCCAGGCCCGCGTAAGGACCGTAAAAATCCATTTTACCGTAAAAATCGCTGACATTGTCAACCTTTAGAGACATCGCGCGGTAACCGCCATAGATATTTAAAAAAGGAAAGGGTGTTACAGAGATGTCCGCCATTCCGTCATAAATGTAGCTTCCGGAATAACCCATGGCCGCAAACTTTGCCCGCGCCTCCAGAATATTGGCAAGCAGCCCGATTTTAGCGCCGAGGCCGATCATAGGAACAGGAATGTGGAAATTTTCTTTAATATCTCCCGTGGCTGATGAGTTCATTCTTGCTTCACCGTCAAAGTATTTAACTTTACCGATAATTCCCAAAGACACGCCGGCGAGAATGTTTTTAATGTTTACAAGCTTATATTGGTATTCAAAGTCAATCATGCTTGTTTTTAATTCTGACTCAACATAGGTGCTGGCATTGTATGTCTTGCCGTCAAACACAATATTTCTATTTATGTTCTGTGCCCCGGTAAAATCTACCTGCGAATACGACAGGCTTATTTCGTGATTACCAATTCCGAAATAAGCTTCCACCCCCGGGATATTTTCATTGCCGATTCCCAGATCACTCTGGAGATTTATATCCGTGCCGGTAACTCCGTCTTTATCTACTCGCAAATCGCCAGAGAAAGTGGGAATCCAATATTCGGCACGCGCGCCGAATTCCAAAGCGAAAACGGACGGAGTGTAGAATATTGTCAATAAAAATATTGTTCCCAAAGTGGCGAATAAATTCTTTTTCATTCAGGAATCTCCTTTTTAGGTCTTTGCTCTTTTTTTTCAAATGCTGGAATTTTTGTTTTGGCCCTTAAAGGCTCGAAAAGCGTATAAATTTATTTTGAGGTTTTGTAAAGGTATTGATTGCGACTAGCCGACAAGAAACATATTGGAGTGCCAAAATTAAATTGACATCATTGCCGCTTGAGGCGTATATCCGGTTAAAATAACACAATAAAGAAATCCTCTAATCTGTCAAAATAATATTTAAAGGAAAAATATGGCGCGAAAAAAAAGTTTCAAAAAAGCGGCAAAAATAAGGATAGGCGTTTTATACGGCGGCAGGTCGGGTGAGCATGATGTATCGCTTTGCTCAGCCGCGTCGGTTTTTTCTGCCCTTGATCGAAATAAATATGAAGTAACAGCCGTAGGCATTGCAAAAGACGGCCGCTGGTATGTGCAGGATGACCCCAAAATTATTCCCGATAAGGATTTTGGCAGAAAAATGGCTTTGAAAAAGCGAGGCACATGGCTCATCAATCATTTCGAACAAAAAAACAGGCTGCACCTTTACAATATTAAAAACAAAAACCGGGAAGTTGTTCTGGACATTGTGTTTCCCGTGCTTCACGGCACATTCGGCGAGGACGGCACCCTGCAGGGCCTGCTGGAATTAGCGATGGTGCCTTATGTGGGCGCGGATGTAACGGGCTCGGCCGTAGGTATGGATAAAGATATTGCCAAGAGGTTGCTTCGCGAGGCGGGGATTCCGGTGGTTCCTTCCATCACTGTTAATAAACAGCTCTGGCTGGAGGAATCAAAGGGCATTATGAAAAATGCTCTTGCAAAACTCGGACTGCCGCTTTTTGTCAAACCGATTTGCACCGGTTCTTCCGTGGGGGTGAAAAAAGTAAAAAACAAAGGGTTGCTGGGGGCAGCTATGAACTTTGCATTTCAGTTCGACACGCGCGTCATGATTGAAAAAGCCATTAACTGCCGCGAAATCGAATGCGCCGTACTGGGAAACGAAAAACCCTCAGGCTCGATTTTGGGTGAGATTATTCCAAAACATGAGTTTTATTCCTATGAAGCCAAATATATCGACCCTGATGGCGCCGCGCTTTTCATTCCGGCGGAACTTGAAAAATCACTTGCCGGTAAAATCAGAAAGATAGCCGTTGAAGGATACATGGCTTTGGGCTGTTCTTCCATGGCGCGGGTTGATTTTTTTCTGGATAAGAAAACCAATGAATTTTATCTCAACGAAATCAATACGCTTCCCGGTTTTACCAGCATCAGTATGTATCCCAAACTTTGGGAAGCCACCGGCCTCAAATACAGCGATCTTTTGGATGAGTTAATTTCGCTTGCTTTCGACCGCCACAAGAAGAAGTTGGAAATTAAAACAGAAAATATGTAAATGAAATGAAGGACGAGATAATTTCCTATAGGCGAATGTGTGATGCTGAAAACGTTAAAACACTTCAGCGTGGTATGAACTATAGGCTTAATACAAACTATTCAGTTATATTAATGTCTCAAAGACATAATGCTCCTTATAAAGATCGCATTTTATCTGATGGACTTACGATTGAATATGAAGGGCATGATGTACCAAAAACATCATCAAGCATTAACCCTAAAAATCTCGATCAACTCAAAACCACTATGTTGGGTAAATTAACTCAAAATGGATTATTTGCTTCTACAGTTGATGATTATAAGCTTGGGAAGAGAAGACCGGAAGTTGTTCGAGCTTATGAAAAAATTTTTTCAGGCGTTTGGTCAGAAAAGGGTTTTTATAGTCTGATTGATTATAAATATATTACTGTAAACGACCGTAAGGTTTTTCGCTTCTTTTTAGAAGAAACAGAAATAGATTTTTATGCTGATGGTATTATTGAAAATAAACTCCGTACACGAACTAGAATAATTCCAAGTGAAATTAAAAAAATTGTTTGGGAAAGAGATAAGGGGCGTTGTGTCATTTGTGGTTCATCTGACGAATTACATTTTGATCATGATTTACCTTATTCCAAGGGTGGTACTAGTATTACTGCAGAAAATGTACGTATCCTTTGTGCAAGGCATAATTTACAGAAGTCCAATAAAATTGAATAAGAAAATATACAATTTCCCAGGAGGTAAATTATGAAACGTCCGGCGTCATTGATTGTTGGTATTTTACTTCTTTTACTGGCCTGTGCCCAGTTGTGCCGTTACCTTTTTGATGTCAGGGTAGTTGCAGCGGGAATTGAAATCCCTCTCTGGCCCAGTGTTATCGCAACTGTTATTCTGGCGCTTTTAGGTATTTGGCTTCTTAAAGAAAGAAACAGTTAAACATACCACGTCTGTTAATGTTGACCAGACCCGCGCCACATGCTTGGAATTATCGGGAATATAGGGGCTGTTCAAAAATGCTCAGATGCAAGGCGCGCAAAAACCGTATCGCGAGGCGTATAGGTTCATACGTTGAGCGGTGCGGTTTGCAGCGCAACACAGCAGATGAGCGTTTTTCAACAGCCCCATATCCTAGGTGTCCCAGATAAAAATCACACCGCTCGTCGGGAATATCCATTCCTTACCGGATATTTTTATATCGATGGATTTGCCTTTTCGTAGCGATACGGAAGGTTGGGGATGCCTTCCCGAAAAAAAACTCTCTTCCCTGACATTCTTCAAATCTGCCTTTTCGTAATTGAAGTTAATATCTAATCCTCTTGTTGGATAGACAAGGTACACGGGGAAGATTTTGTTGTCCTTAGCCTGCCAGGTGGCAATTTCGATTTCAATTTTTACCTCTTTGTTTATCTTTTCTTTAAGTTTCTCCGAGCCGCACCATACTTCGTAGCCGCGTTTCGTCTTTTTTGTTTCGATAATGGGGATGTCTTTGTTGTCAATGCGCACCCTTTCGACGGTAAAATCGCGTTCAAGGGATAAATTTCTGCCGTCGCTCAACAGCCAGCGGTATTCGCAGTGAGGATCTTCGAACAAAGCGGATAACTGTAAATGATTAGAGGCGCACCCGATCATAAAAATATTGTCGCGGATTGTTTTTTTATATTCTATATGCGTACTGACGCGGAAATAGTCCCTGGAATACGCGTCGTTTTTTTTCTCCTTCGGCAATTGTCCTATGCGGATGTTGTAGCGGAAGCCGGAACGCAGTTCAAGCCGGCGGTCCTCTTTGCCGAAAAGGGTTTCAAACATTTCGTAATAAATGGCGTTGCCCAGTTCCTCGTCGCGCGCCCTTGTTTGCAGGCAATGACGGATAATATTATCAATGCGGGAGATGGATTTTTCTTCGTCGGGAATAAATATCCGCCGTAATCGGGGTTCGACCGCATTTGATTGTCCTTTTTGCAGAAAAACGCGGGGCGCCCTTTTTCCCAACGCGCAAAGGACCTCATAACTGATCGTTTTAGCCTTGTCGGCAATTTCATTGGCGCTTATATACTCTTTACCCTGTTTGCCCAGAAGAACTACTTCATCACCGACCTTGCAATTTGGAATTTGAGTAACGTCAATTGTGCACATATCCATCGAAATACGTCCAACGATGGGCACGCGGCGGCCTCGGATTAAAGCTTCTCCCTGATTGGAAAGAATGAAAGCGTAACCGTCTCCATAACCAACCGGGATGGTTGCTATACGCGTCTGCTTTGAAGTAACGAAAGCGCTGTTGTAACCAATGCCATAACCGGGCGGAAAGTCTTTGAGCAAAACAATACTGGTTTTAAAAGACATCACCGGAGCAAGCCTCGCTTTGGATAAATTATCCGGTGACGGATAAATGCCGTAGGTCATGATTCCGGGACGCACCATGTTCAATTTAAATTCGGGATAATTTAAGATAGCACCGCTGTTATCAATATGCCGGAAGGGAATATCGATGCCCAGGCGCTTGATATCGGCAAGTAGATCCGTAAAAAATCGCCATTGTTGTTCATTTTGTGAAGTCATTGTTTCGCTGGAAGCAAAATGGCTGAAAATTCCTTCCAGTATAATATTGGGTAATTTACATATTTCGCGGATCAGATTCATCGCTTCGCTGTGCATGGTGCCGCCACGTCCCATGCCGGTATCCACTTCAATATGCACCGGTAACTTATGACCCGATTTAGTAAGCGCGGTATTAAGTTTTTTCGCGAATGCCGTGTCTGAAACCGACGGCGTAAGATTGTATTTGATAATTTGTTCGATTTCCGCGGCGGTCGACGGCCCTAAAATAACAATGGGCGCTTCAATGCCGCTTATTCTAAGCTGAACGCCCTCATCGGCATTGGCCACTCCCAGCATCCGCGCTCCATTTTTCAACGCGGCACGCGATATTTCTATGGCGCCGTGTCCGTAAGCGTCCGCTTTTACAGCCGGCATGAAATCAACTTTTGGCCCGATGATTCTTTTTATTTCTTTCAGGTTGCTGATGAAATTATCAAGATCAACTTCGACCCAGCTGCGATATTTTTGTTCCTTCTTTAATGGCATGTTTAAGGATACTATCAAATCATTAATGAAAGTCAAGCCGTGTATGTTTTTTAAAAAAATCAGCAATTTAACTTGAAATTTATTTATTTTTGGTTAAAATGAAAAAAATACCGGAGGGTGAATATTAAACCCCTCACAACGAGGAGGAGAGAAATGTCGAGAGCAAAGGCTGGAGATGTTCTGAGTTGTGAAGTATGTGGACTTGCTGTCATTGTAGATGAAGAATGTGGTTGCGCTACAATAGACCTTATTTGCTGTGAAGAACCGATGGTCAATATTGGTCCGGCAAAAGCAAAAAAAATAAGTGCCGCGGCTGCGCCGAAAAAAAAGGCGGTCGTAAAAAAAATAAAAGCCGCGCCGAAAAAAAATCCGGTGGCAAAAAAGAAAACTGTAAAAAAGGTCGCGAAAAAACCTGTAAAGAAAGCTGTAAAAAAACAGGCAAAAAAGAAGTAATTAATTTGCCGTACGCTAATTCTTTGATCAAAATGGAGCCTCGCTTCGCGCGGAGCTCTATTTTTTTAACTTATCCCCCCCCGGGAATGCGTCTCCGGTGAACAGCCCATAAAAAGCTTAATTATTCCAAGCCTGTAAGTTCTTAACTTGAAAAAATGCGCGAATTCTGATTAGTCTTTTGCAAAAGGTTTTCCAACATGACAGATAAAAAAAATCCAGCTAAAAAAAGTGAGGAAATAAGCTCGTCCGCCCTAAAAGTGAATCTGGAGCGGACAGCCGCAACCATAGAAATCCCGGAACAATATTCTCCACTGCTCAAAGTTGTGGAAAGTCATTTCGGCCTGCGGAAAAAGACCCGTGATCTGCTGACGGAATTAAATCACCCTTTCGTTAACTGGGAATATGTATTGAAAGAACTTAAATCCGTCTCCATCGGGGATTTTTATGTTTATAACAAGCATCAGGACGGACTTTCCGCTCTTTCCGTAATGCTGCAAATTTATTTTGACGTTATCAAATCTTCATCAAGTAGTGACGTTAAAGACAACGCAATACATTATTTGTTCGATTATATTGATACAATATATACTCAAAGCGGCGAATTTCTTCCAAGAAATTTATCTCTATTTCCGGAAATTATAAAATCACTTCTGAAGGTTGTTGATGAGGATGCGATTGTCTTTAAGAAGTGTTCATCGTATCTCAAAAAAATCATCAAAAGTATTACAGAAAACAATATAGACATTCAAGCGCCCCTATTTGATGACCTGGTCTACAAAATTTATAAAATCACATATCAATTTTGGCTTACCCAGCCGGACCCGTCCGGTTGGTTTGTTGTGGGAAATGGAGAAACCCAGGAATCCGTGAACGCATACAGGGATTTAATCCAGCCCCTCAGCCACGAATATGTTCAAACGCTTATCGAAAAACTGGAAACCCTTCGCCCGGACACTCAGAAAAAAAGCGGAGAAAACATCAAAGAATATCTGGATATGCCGGATTATTTTCAGATCGTTAACGGATATTTGCTGGCCGCGGATCAGCTGGAGAAATCACCTGCGCATATAGGCCGCCAGCATCTGGTCGCGTTGCGCTTCCTGTTTAACATCATGGATATTTCCAGTCTTGCCGATATTCACGCAAGCGCCCTGAGGGAAATCAATCATTCCCTGAATATGGTTTTTAAAGAAGAAAAAAAAGAAAACCTGAATGACTTTGTGCGAAAGATATTCAGCTTTTTAAAAAAGAATAAATCCCAATATGAATTCAGTGTCGCGATTTTTGATTGCATTAACACGACGGCGAAAGAAGTTTTTGCGCAAAACAGCCACCCTCTCGCGGATACTTTTATTGATGAGCTGATTGCTTACGGCTTTCAATATCCTGAGATTAAAGGTTCAACCGAAGAATGGCAGGTGAAAGTTAATCCGGCTCATATCATCAACATACGTTCATGGCTCGAGATTATCGGGATGAAGCCCAGATGGACAAAAAGATTGATTTCCGCATTGATAATTAATTTGAAAATCGGAGGGATTTTTATCCGTGATACAGACCTCATTCAAAAAAATATTTCCGAACTGCTCAATACCGATATCGCGCCGGCATACAGTCTGATAAAACAGCTTCTTAGAATTTTTCCCGTCTACTTCAGCGAAATCGGCGCGGAAGGGGAACTTAGGGATATTTCCACCAAGGTGGATGAGCTCTCCTCCCGTAACGACAAACTGGTATACTTTTTCCGGAAGCAATCGCATGTTGAGAGCAACAGTCTGCTCTTTAAATTTATCGAAGATATCTTTCAATACTGGAGTTCAGGGAATAAGGAGTTCCTCCGCACGCATCTGCCCGATGAAGTGTATGAGCAGATTGTGAATTCCGGAGAATATTTCGACGGAATGCACAAAGCGTTTAAACATTTTTTTTCGAAAGTTAATAATAACACCCTGAAATTTCTTGATTGGGACAACCAAAGAGTCTGCCGGGAACTGAATCATATCAAGGGCATTAATGAAAGAGATCAAGAGCGAATCAAAATTATGATTCGCATTTACCAGTTAATCTATAAGAAATATTATCCGCAGTTTATTGATTTGATAAAAGATCTGGAATCGGTCAATGCCTTTCCCAAGGCCGATATTTTATCGCTGAAACGCGCTCTGAGCGTTAAGAATTATTATCGCAGCATTACGATAATTTTAAAATTTTTATCCATATTGAAAGAAAAAATTATTTCTCCCAAGAAAACGCAGTTTTATGAAAACATATATTACAAAAGGCATATCGCGGCAGGCATCCCCTCGATGTACGGAACCTACTACGAGAAGAAATTCGAGGCTGTCGGCGTGTCTCTGAGACTGGAAACTCTGGCGACTATGCTGTTTGAAGAATTGGGCCGATCGCTTAATCTCAAATTCATTACAAAACACACTATCTTCAAGATTCACACATACCTGTGGCTTTATATCAACGCTCTGGAAATTGAAGGCATTGCCACGGAAGGTCTGTCAACTAAAGTCAAATACGTGACAAACGCCCTGCCCGTTAAGCAGTTTTCCATTGATCAGTATGTGGATATTTTCCGTTTTATTTCCAAAGATATTCAGGATATCATCCGTAATTACTACATCGATCCCCACAGTTTAAATCTGTCTGTTATTATCGGACAGATTTATCAAGGGAGCGTCGAAACTGATACAGAATCCGCGCATAAAAAAAATGAAGAATCAATCTATCAGCACTCGGAAAATTTTATCAGAGGATTAATATCGTCGGCTTTCGGTATTCAGGTGCTGGATAATTTTGTCAATGCGGTTATTAAAACTCTAAATGCTGAATCGGAAAAATTCAAGGATAACAAACAAATTTTGAAGGTTGTTATGGCGTACAACCCTGAGTTAACCGTTTCATCCTTTTATAAAAAGAACAAAAAATTGGACAATCAAATATTACTCGGCAACAAGGGATATTTTCTCAAAGAACTGATTTCATTTGGTTTTAATGTGCCTCCGGGATTTATAATAACCACGGAAGTATTCAGGGGATATGAAGCAGTCTACGGTTATAAATATATCTTTAATGACCTTGCTGTTCGCGTAAATAAAGAAATAAGAAAACTGGAGAAGGTAACCGGCCGTAAATTTGGTGATCGCCGTAATCCATTACTGTTGTCAGTAAGAAGCGGCGCGACGGTTTCTCTTCCCGGTATGATGAAATCTTTTCTTAACGTGGGCATCAACGAATCTATAGCGGAAAATTTAGGCGAGAAGGAAAAATTCCGGTGGGCGGCATGGGATTCGTATCGTAGGTTTTTGCAGACATGGGGTATGTTCCAGGGATTGAATCGAAACTTTTTCGACGCGATAATCGACGAGTTCAAACAGAAATATGACGTGGAAAGGAAGATACAGTTTCTGCCCGATCAAATGAAACAGATAGCCCTTTCCTACAAAAAAGGAATCACTGACAATGGCATTGAGTTCAAGGATAAGCCTCTGGATCAATTGCGGCACGCCATCTTGCAGGTTTTTGATTCATGGTATTCGGAACAGGCAGAAATTTATCGCCGCCAGATGCATCTTTCCGATAAATGGGGAACAGCCGTCATTGTTCAAACGATGGTCTTTGGGAATCTCAATGAGTACTCCGGTTCGGGGGTTATTTTTACCCGTGACCCCAAAAGCTCGTCTTCCGATGTGACCCTCTCAGGAGATTTTATATTTGGTGTTCAGGGAGACGATATTGTGTCGGGTCTGGTAGAGACATATCCTATTTCGGAGAAGCAGCGTGTCGTTGAATTCCGTTCTCAGGAAATATCTTTGGAATCAAAATTCCCTGAGATTTACGCTGAACTGTTAAGGATTTCCGAAATACTTATTTATGAAAAGGGTTTCAATCATCAGGAAATTGAATTTACTTTTGAAGGACCAACGCGGGATAAATTGTATATATTGCAAACGCGTGATATGAATCAAATAAAGACACAAAAATGGATACGTTTTAAGGATAACGCGACATTACAGGCATCCGTTCTTGGAGCAGGTATAGGGGTTAGCGGCGGCGCTCTTTGCGGCAGAGTGGTTTACTCGGAATCGGATATTAAACGTTTCCGCAGCACTGAACCTCAAACACCCCTCATTCTGGTGCGTCCCGATACTGTTCCTGATGACGTCGGAGTCCTTCTGCAAGTTGAAGGTCTCCTCACAGCCAAAGGCGGAAGCACTTCGCATGCGGCCGTGACTATTCCGCAACTCAACAAGGTCGGAGTCGTTGGTTTTAACAAACTCAAGGTCTATGAGGTTGATGAATACGCAAAAATAGAAAATCATACTGTTAAAGCGGGAGATTTCTTAAGCATTGACGGTTGGAGCGGCACTGTTTACGCGGGGCAGCATGAGAGTGAATCTGACTAATCGAATTTACTTCCATTTGTAGTATATAAAATTCTAAAGCATTTACAAGAATCCGGTTGCCGGCAATCCATAATCATTGCCGGCAACCGGTTATTTTTTTTCTATAAAAGGTTCTTGTGAATATAAATTGTCAGGTCTCCCATTCTGTTTGTATAGCTTCCGTATTCATTGTCATACCAGCCGAATATTTTGGAATAGACAATATTTATTTGTTTTTGCGGTGGCGCAACTTATTTAATCATTTCTTAAATAAATATTAACAGAGATACAAAATTAGTTAAGTAAAAGTGTCCATCAAATCGAAAAAGACAAACATCATATAAGGTCGAAATAAAAAATTTTGTTTCATTTGTTTCAGATTTGGGGAAATTTTTAATGGAAAGGATAATTTGTTATGGCAAAATACAAAATGAATTCTTCTAACATATGTCCACGGTGCAGCTTAAATCTTCAACGCAATTCTGCCAGTATCACAACAACTATCCCTGATATCGGCAGATTGTTTGATAAATTAGGATTTAGTGCTCGGAGTTGTCCAAAATGTGGTATAATTCCAATCAAAGAATTTCCACGAAAAGAGCAAGAAAGATATACTAGAAATTCACTCATTTTGACGCACATAGGATGCATGTTGATTGTGCTTTTTGCGTTGTTACTCAATGAATTATTTTAAGCATGTTACTATTTGTAATTTATTGAAGCTTACAGTTGTTATTCGTTATGATCTTCAGTATAATGAAAGCGCATGGAGGATCATCCGATGAAAGAAAAGATTAAGATTATATGGTCATCAAAACCTGAGAAAAAAGATTATCCGGCCGCAAAGTCTTATTTAAATCTCTTTTACAGTCATAGGGAAACTGTCAATATTGCAAACAGGCTGGAGAAAGCTCCTGTTAAATACTTTAAAGCCAAAGATATATTCAGAGCATCTGGACTATCTTTATTAGGCGTAAGTAATTCTCATGTAGAAAAGGATCAGCAAAAAATAAAAAAAGGAGAATCGTTATCACCAATACTATTGGTCAGAGAAAAAAGCTTGCAAAAACTTATTATTGCAGATGGATACCATCGGCTGTGTGCAGTATATTCTTTTAATGAAGACGAGTTAATACCATGTAAAATAGTATCATCTTATAAGATTTAAGCACCGCAAATATTTGTTTTTACTTAATTGATCCTATTTCGTATCCAAGCTTTGCTTCCTTTTCCCTTAGTCCGGCTGTAGCTTTACGAAACCGTAAATAGCGTTTTCCAGCCTCTATAATGAGAAGAGCTCCGAAGAAAATGAATAAAGTCCCTACGCAGAAATAAGAAAAACCGAGCAGGAACTTAATGATTACCAGCCCTACAGAGGTAAATGCAAGGCCGGTTTGCATATAGGAATGCATGGTTCTCTCCCTCGAGAGAAGAGTTTGTTCTTCTGCAAGCAGGAGCTTTATTTCTTCAATTCTATCCATATCTAATTGCATCCTGTTTCACATCTGTCCAGGATAATTTATTGTATGTCTTCAAAAGGTTGTAGACATCATGCTCCAAAATCAAGAAATGGTTTTAAGATCTATATAACCCTTTTTTGCCCTGTTGGGCAAGATTTTGTTTTCTTTTTGGCAGCAGGTAATGTTTTCTGGAATTTGGTACAATAGTATTAAATTCATAAAAAAGGTTTTATTAATCCTATGTTAGCATTTAATTTGAGGCAATTGCGTAGCATAAATTCGATTGACAAATAATATCCCTATCCATATAGTAGAACGATAAAAAAGAATTTATTGTTTGCAGGCTCTTTAAACCTTTTTAATAAATACAAGGAGTGTTTTTTATGACAAAAGGAATTCAAAAAAAAATGGCCGAATTAACAGAAATTTTTGTTAAAATGACGAAAGATAATCAATTATTAAATGACACTAATGATCTTGACAAACAAATCCAGGAATTAATGAAAAAAGTTGCAGAAAAACAATGGAATGATTCAAGCAGGATTTATGGAATGCTTAAAGCAATTTTTAAGAAGTATAAAGATAATATCAAAATCATTAATACAAATGAAGTAATTCTGAAAAAGACAATGTCTAAATTAAAGAATTTATACAAAGATGAAATTTTAAAAAAAATCAAAGAAGCAGAATCCTTGAAGATTACAAATGATGCTTTCGCTTTGGCAAACAATACGTTTAAAAATTACGAAGATTCATTAAAAATGATGAACAAACAATTTGAGATTGCTGTTGACAGTTTCAAGGAAATAAAAGATTCATTGAAAAGTGAAAAAACTTTAGTAAAAAAATCTTTAAAACAAAAATCGGTTAAGAAAAATAAAACACAACTAGCAGATAAAAAAGCATAAACCGGAAATTAAAAGAAATAAGGCATTAGACTTGTTGAGAAGATATTTTTTTAGCAATTCTGCACAATCTTATAAATATTTGAATCCGGTAGTTGAACCAAAACTTGCATTCTTTGAAATGAGAAAAGATGTTACATTGCGGGATTTTGTGAAACTTCATTAGTCTCCTTTCTGAATAGGATAAGAATGGCTTGATTACATTAAGATTTCCTCCCATTGACAAATTTAATCTTTTCTTGATGCACAATTTATGGCTCTTGTATAACGAAGGGTCGGGCACTTCAATCTTCCAGGGGTTGAAAAGGATATGATGACCATTAATATTCGGCAATAATTTTTCTAATCAAGAATAAATAAAGATGAAACGTGTTGCGTTAAAATCAGGGTAAAAAAATTTATGAGCATACAAATCAAGAGGAACAAGCCCCTCTGGTTCTTTATCCATTTTATTATTTTTTTATAAAATAGACTGCCCGTTAAACAGGAGTGATCATATGACGCAGAAAGAATTACTGTCTAACCAAAAACAAAAAGAGGATACAAATCTGGATGACTATTCTCTTTATCTAGACCGGGAGTTGTCATGGCTGGAGTTCAATCACCGGGTACTCGAAGAGGCCCAGGACAAATCCAATCCGGCGCTGGAAAGACTCAAGTTTGCCTCCATTTTCAGTTCGAATCTTGACGAGTTTTTCATGGTCAGGGTAGGGGGGCTTTACCGTATTCTGGAAATGGATGTTGAAGATATAGATCCCAGCCTCCAAATGCCGCAAATAAAACTCAACTCCATTGCGGAAAAAGTACGTGATCTTGTTACGGAGCAATATAATTGCTTTATTGGAGATGTGCTGCCAAAACTTGCAAAAGCAGGAATAACCATAAAAAAAATTGATGAACTCGATAAGAAAGAGATTAAGCGGCTTGAAGAATACTTTGAGTCGCATGTGTTTCCTGTTCTAACACCGCTTGCCGTCGATCCAGGACACCCGTTTCCGTATTTTGGCAACCTCCGCCTTAACCTGATGGTCGTTTTTGAAGAAGCGGTCGGAATAAAGCGGCCTCAAACTTATGCCTTCGTCGAAGTGCCATCCGTTTTGAAGAGACTTGTTTCTGTTTTCAAGGACGGAGAGAAGGAAGAATACCGATTTGTTCTACTTGAAGATCTCATCTGCCATTATATCCACAGACTATTTCCGGGAATGAAGATTAAAAATGTAACCGCGTTTCGTTTGACCAGAAACCATGACTATGATCTTCATGAAAATGAAGTTTTGGACCTTTTGCAATCAATTGAAGCCGAGATCAAGGATCGCTCCAATAAAATAGCGGTCCGGCTGGAGATTAACCCCGGTGTTCCAAAAAAAATAATCAATATGCTTCTGAAGCAACTCAATGTCGAAGAACGGTTTGTTTACGAAATCAATGGCCCGATCAACATTTGTGATTTTCTTTCTCTATACGAGCTTCCCATCGAAGCATCTAACAAGGACATTCCTTTCAATCCCCGTTTTCCCAAACAATTTACGTCGGAAAAGGACATTTTTTCCATCATTCGTGAAGGGGATGTTCTTTTACATCATCCCTATGACTCGTTTGGCGTTGTCATGGACTTGCTGAATGCGGCCGCTGAAGACCCTGATGTGCTGGCAATAAAACAAACTCTCTATCGAACGGGAAATAATTCACCCGTCGTTGAAGCGCTACGCCGCGCCGCGGAAAACGGCAAGCAGGTAACAGCGGTGGTAGAGCTAAAAGCAAGGTTTGATGAAAAATACAACATCAACTGGTCGCGTCAAATGGATGAAGCCGGTGTCAATTCCGTATTCGGATTTGTACAATGGAAAATTCACTGCAAGGCGACACTGATTGTAAGGAGGGAAGGAAAGCAACTGCGGCGTTATGTTCATGTCTCAACCGGTAACTACAACACAAATACCGCTAAGATATATACTGACCTTGGTCTTTTAACGTGTAACACCGATTTTGGCAATGACGTTTCCGCACTTTTTAACGTTCTTACGGGGTTCAATTCATGGACCAGCGGCGATATGCTGACTCCGGAAACAGTAGCATCAATGTTCCGTATTTTAACAATTTCACCTGTTACGACTCAAGAGGTTCTACATCGGCTGATTGACCGTGAAATTGAGAAATCCAGATCGGGGATACCCAGCCGGATTATAGCAAAAATGAACGCGCTTGTGGACACAAAGACCGTTCGCAAATTATATGAAGCGTCTCGAGCCGGCGTTCAAATTGATCTCATCGTCAGGGGCATTTGCTGCTTGCGTCCGGGACTGCCGGGAATCAGCGAAAATATCCGCGTTACCAGTATTCTCGACCGCTTTCTTGAGCATTCACGTATTTACTATTTCCACAACGGCGGGGAGCCGGAGATTTATTCCGGAAGCGCCGATTGGATGCCGCGAAATTTCAAAAAGCGTGTGGAAATACTTTATCCGATAAAAAATGCTGATTTGAAGTCCCGTATCACAAACGAAATTCTAATGACTTATCTCAGTGACAACGTGAAGGCTCGTGTAATGCAATCTGATGGGTCATATACTCGTATTGCGCCAAAGGGGGGTGAGAAAATTATAAGAGCCCAGATGGAGTTTATAAAAATTGCCCGAAGAGGAGGGATAAAAGCACCACCTTATGAAGAGTTTGTTACAAAAAATAAGGCCAAGAAACGCTCCAAGCGTTAAGGAGAGATAAATAATTGCGAAATAACAGGGAGGAAAATAGAGATAAGACAATGGCATCTGTCATTAAAACAGCCCGATTGTATGATCCTGATCCGGCTCACAGCGAACATGTTTCTAAGCTCGCGCTGGCACTTTTTGACGGTCTTCGCGTCATCCATAATTATAGTGATGGCGAACGGCAATTAATTGAGATCGCCGCCTGGCTTCACGATATTGGCTGGTCGCAAGCCGTGTCTGGGAAGCATCACAAACTGAGCCGCGATATGATTAAAGATCTCGTTCTTCCTGGTCTCAGTAAACAAGATCAAAATTTATGCGCACTTATTGCCAGATATCATACGAAGGCTTTGCCGGACGCTGTGAATCATAAGCAGTTCGCAGCACTTGAGCCGGAGAGTCGTAACCTTGTGGAGTGGCTTGCCGGAATATTGCGTATTGCAGACGGACTCGACTGCAATCATGCAGAAATCATCAGACAATTGACATGTGAAGTGGCGGACAAAGTAATCATGATAAGACTGGATGTGGTCGGTGATTGCCGGAAAGAATTGGAGAAAGCCCGCCAGAAGCAGGACCTTCTACTAAAGAAATCTGGAAAGAAGATAGTATATAAATGCTGATCTCATTTATTTCCGATATCCACGGGAATCTGCCTGCGCTTGAAGCCGCGGTCGCCGACGCGAAAAAGAAAGGCGCAAGCCGGATTATATGCGCAGGAGATATTACGGGATACGGTCCCTTTCCTGATAATGTCTGTCATTTTCTCCAGAAAAGACACATTCCGGCGGTAATGGGCAATTACGATGAAAAGGTTGTAAAAACGGCAAAGCAGGGGACATCCAGTACCGCAGATATGAAAAAGAAAAAACGGGAAATATTATTATGGACAGTACGAAACATTAATAATCAGAACCGTAAATACTTGTCGAATTTACCTCACTATCTTGACCTTAAATTTCCCGGCGGTAAAACTATTCTGGTTGTCCACGGCAGCCCTGTTTCCATGGAGGATGCGATCTATCCGAGCATTACGAAGCGAGGACTGGAGAAAAAGCTCGGAGAGAAACGTCCGGACGTTCTCATCTGCGGACATACACATATTCCGTTTGTCAGACGTATCGGCGGGATACTTGTCGTAAACTGCGGTTCTGCCGGGCACCCGGTCGATGGTGATCCACGGCCATCCTATGCCCTTATTCGGGTCGCGCCTGGTTCTATTCCTGGCGGGCGTATTGTCCGTTTCGATTACGATTGGGATAGAACAATTACAATGCTTAAGAAAACATCACTGCCGAATGAATTGCAAAAAGATTTTTTGGAAGGAAATAAGCGGAGGTTCCTGCAATGAACGATGGAAATAAAGCGACAGAAACTGAATTAAAACTTGTGCTGCCTAATCTTGATACCGAGTCCGGAATGATAGCGATTTTGCGTGAACGCGGTTACATAGTAAAAAAACCAGATCATGTGAGAAACGTTGACATCTACATGGACACTTTTGACTGGTTACTTATGAAAAACAAGCTCTCTTTAAGGTATCGTTTTGCAAACGGCAAAGCGATTTACACCATCAAGAGCATTGGGACAATAGCTGACGGTATCGCCGAGAGAATGGAAATAGAAGTTCCTCTTAGCGAACCGGCTAGTGACCCGGCAGTAATTTCAACAAAGAAAATCAAAGAAATTATCGGGGATATCATCTATCCAAGGAAACTTCTCGAACATGTCCAGATTTGCACGGAACGCACACGTTATCAAGTTATTTTGCCGCAAAAAGCCGAATTCGAGATGGCTTTTGACACCTCAAGTTTTTCGTTGCGTGGACTTCATAAACCAAGACGGACGCAAAAACTTCAAGAGCTCGAGGTGGAAATTATCAGCGGCCCGGCATCCGCGCTAAAGAATCTTTCCATGCTTCTCTCAAGTAAATTCAATTATCCGCCTTCCACAAAATCGAAACTGGAAGTTGCTATCAATCGATTAAAGGTGATAATCCCTTCAAAAAAACCACCTGAAGCTCTAATGGTTAGACACAATGACCGTCTTGATCTTGCCGTAAGGAAATTTCTTACACATCAGCTTAACCGTTTTTGTGAAAATATTCCCGGTGTAATAAGAGACATCGATACGGAATTTGTGCATCAGGCAAGGGTTGCCACCAGAAGGATGCGTTCAACGCTGCGACTGTTTGGTGATGCCGTTCCTCTGAATACAGGAATATACTTTAGCAAAGAACTGAAATGGCTGGGTGAGATGTTTGGAGCAGTCCGCGACGTCGATGTTTTTCTATTGAATTTGAATGTATTTGAACACAAAATCAAACGGTTCCCTGCCAAGAAAAAGACCGTGCTTAATGATTGGATTGAGAAACATCGCCGCGCTCCTCTCGGGTCTCTTATTGAAGCGATTGATTCACAAAGGTATAAAAATTTTGAACGGCGGCTGCGGCGTTTTATTGAAGGGAATCTTCCTGCCCGTCCCAGGTCTCCGCTTGCTTTGAAACTGGTCAGTGAAGTTGCGCCGGTTATAATCATGGAGAAATTTAATGCGGTCATAAAGCAGGGAATGACGGTTATCGCAAAACCAAAACTTAAGGAATTCCATGGCCTCAGAATCCAGATGAAAAGACTACGCTATGCCTGCGAGTTTATGGCGCCGGCACTTTCAGGAGTTTTAGAGCCGTTTATTGAACGTACCGTTGAAATACAGGACTGTCTGGGAGAAATTCAGGATACCGTTTTCACCAGAGGATTTATTGATGATCTTTTCGATGACTGGAAAGGGAAACTTGTCAACCCTGAACTTGTATTTATTCTTGGAGAAATTTACCAATTACAAGTGGAGATTGCCAATGACAGACAGAAAAGATTCAGTAAAATCTGGGAGAAATTTGACTCCGAAGAAACCATTGGGCTCATCAAGGACATCCTGCCCATAAAAACAACGGCTGATTCCAAAAATATCCAACCAGACATATCTTCTTAATTATGAAACTTCCCCCTTCCTGCCTTGGCTCGGCAGGAAGTTCATAGATAAGTTTAAATATTAAACTGATTTAATATTATTTTTAAAAAAGATATATTTCAACAGAGAATATTTTTATCATGGCAGAAGAAAAAATATATTAAATTCCAAGACAGGTTTCGACAGAGCAAGCGCTGTGAATCCACGGGTGATCAAGCGGTACAAATTTTTTCTTACCGGCAACCAGTTCTAGAGGTACCGCTTTGATTCCGTCTCCTTTTAGAGCAACCATAATACCAAATTTTTCATGGTTAAGAAATTCGGCACAGGCAGAACCAAGTCTGGTTGCCAAAATTCGATCACCGGCAGAAGGCGATCCGCCGCGTTGTAAATGACCTAGTATCGAAAGTCGGGATTCCAGCCCTACCATTTTTTCAAGTTGTTTTGTCAACTCCAGTGTGTGGTTGATATGTTGGCGATGAAATGCCGCAAGAGCGTCTGATGCTTTCTTTTTTTTCAGCTTTCCACGCGCTTCGTTTTTTGCGGCAACCAGGGTTTTAATCATATCCGCCTCTCTTTTCGACATCGCCCCTTCGGCTACCACGATAATGCTAAAATTCTTACCAATCTTTGATCTGCGGCGTATTGCTTTAGTAATTAGGTTCACATCATAAGGTATTTCAGGAATGAGGATTACATCAGCCCCTCCTGCGATCCCCGCCCCTAAGGCTAACCATCCAGCCCGGTGTCCCATTACTTCAACTACGATAATCCGGCCATGGCTCATCGCTGTTGAATGTAACTTGTCGATTGCATCGGTTACAATCTCCAGAGCGGTATCGAAGCCGAATGAAACGTCTGTTTCGGGCACATCGTTATCGATTGTTTTCGGAAGCGTAATGATGTTCAAACCAGCTTTTTTCAAATGCAATGCGTTTTTCTGTGTCCCGCCGCCACCGAGACACACGAGCGCATCAAGCTGGTGACGGCGGTAAATCTTAACGGCCTCATCGGTCATATCCCGGGTAACTCCCTTGATTGTCATCCTGTGCGGTTTGTCACGGCTGGTGCCCAGAAAGGTTCCACCAACGGCAATTATACCCGACAAAAGCCTGTCATTAAGTTTAATGGTATTGTCTAGCACCAGGCCACGAAAACCATCTTTAAATCCTATAAATCGCATTCCCATTTCAAACCCTGCCTTGCCGACCGCGCGAAGAGCAGCGTTTATACCTGGACAGTCGCCACCACTTGTCAGTATGCCTATGTTTTTAGTCATGGTTCCATCTTGTCTATAACTTGATAATGATATTGATTTTACATGCTTAAACTATAGGAAGTCAGGCATTTTATGTCAAGGAAAAATTAATCCGATTTTTCAAAATCGGTGAAAATGATGAATATGAAACAATAGAAAACCATACTGTTAAAGCGGGAGATTTCTTAAGCATTGACGGTTGGAGCGGCACTGTTTACGCGGGGCAGCATGAGAGTGAATCTGAATAAACGCATCCGCTTCCGTAAGAAGCAGTATGGAATTCCGATAGCATTTACGAAAATCCAGTTGCCGGTAATACATGATCTTTACCGGCAACTGGATTTTTTTTCCTATAAAAGGTTCTTGTGAATGTAGACCGTTAGGTCTCCCATTCTGTTTGTATAGCTTCCGTATTCATTGTCATACCAGCCGAATATTTTTGAATGGACAACAGGCACTTTCATTGACTTTTCGGGAAACGCTTTTATTATTTCCGCGGGACAATTTGGAATATTAGAAAGATCCAGATTAATAAAAGCTGTCCGAGTGTGATTAAACTGGCCTTCAATGATGACTGCCGCGTCAACGCCGATAAGGTCGGTGGGCACATTTTGTTCCATTGTGAATTTTATTAATTTTTCCGGATTATTTGCGGCCGCTTTACTGTATATTTCGTTTATCATTGTTGTATTGATTGCCATTTGTTTATTTGCGCGTGCCTGGAAAGTCGCGTTCAGAACGATCAGAGACATTGTGCTGGTAGATACTCTGATTGAATCCGCCATAAAACCGATATTCTGAACCTCCGGAATTACATCCGCCAAAGCCTTGGCGGCATTCGTGGATGTCAGAATGATATTATTCAGGATACTTCTGTTCTTTCTCAAATCTTTTTCGCCGGCTTTTGGGAGTTTATCCAGCACGCTTTGAGTATTGGTAACGGCATGAATGGTCGACATAGATGCCGTAAGAATGTTGTTTGTCTCTTCGTTTTCCAGAAGCGGCTTGATCATGTGAGCAAGCCCTGTGGTCGTACAGGAAGCCGCGGAAACAATTTGATGTTTCTTTTGATCGAAAGCAGTATGGTTGATACCATAAATAAGGGTAACAGCGTCATTCGGTGTGGACATGGCTTTATTCTTTATTTTGAAGGGAGAAGAATTGACGACAACCTTCGCTCCGCCATGCAGATGTCCGCGGATAGAACCGTTCTTGTTATCCGAAGAAACTGTCGGATCAACGAATTTTCCAGTGCAATCCAAAACGATGTCCGCCCCGTATTGCCTCCATGGAATATCGGCAGGATTTCTTGCTTCCCTGAGCACGGTCACGGGAATTCCGTCAATCAACATTTTTCCCTGTTTTTCGTCTATAATCTGAATCAGGCGTTCTGATTTTATTCCATATAGAAATCTGTGCATCAGTCCATAGGTCGTATCTTTTTCAATAGCCTGAGCTATGGAGTCAAGGCCTGTTCCCGCTTCCCGTCCCAGATTGACGACGATTTCCTTAAAATACTTTCTGTTGACGTGATGCCATAAACTTAGTTTTCCTATTCTTCCCAGACTGTTAATGCCGAGTACCGGCTGTTTATTTTCAAATACCTGAACTTTTGTCATCAATAAAATCCTCCTTTATTTATAAAACTCCAATTTCGATAACGTCGTTGAAGTTGGTAAATTTAATAATCCCGCAGAGCAAAAGAATATGAACTCCAAAGCTTGATGCTTGGCTCATATCCATGGTTCCCCTCTGGCAAGAAGTAAAAATGTTGTCTGAAATTTTTTTATGAATGAAAAAAAATGCAGGGACCCCCTGCTGGTGTAAAAAGAAGTTAAAACTATGTAAAAACGGTTTTGTGGCGACCGGGATAACCATAAACTATCTCCCTTAAAAGGTCGAAATCTTTTTACAGGAAAGATATGTAAAAGTCAATACATGATGCGGAAAATATTATTATGCGTTCGTCGTATTAGCGTAACTTATTTATTTTTAAGAACAAATAAGTTGTTTTATTATAAGGGTTAATTTCTGAATCAAATATGAAAAAAACTTGCCGGCCCCTGTCTGAACTTCTTGATCGTATTTAGAATGTAGAGTAATATTTGACGAATCCAAGAGAAGGAAAAATCCATGAGAAGGAATTTATTAAGAATAGCGCTTGCATTATTTATTATTTTTACAGCATCCGTCGTTTGGGCGGAAAGTTCCGTATGGGTAGTAAGTTCTTCTAAGGCAACTGTTTATCTTGCGGGATCTTTTCATGTGTTGAGGGCGTCTGATTATCCTCTGCCTGCCGAATTTTTTACGGCTTATAATAATTCCCGTAAAATTATATTTGAAATTCCGCCTGATGAAGCGGAAAGTGCGGGACATATGGGAGAGTTTTTAAGCGGGGCTATTTATGCTGACGGTACAACCCTGAAAGATCATATTACAAAAGCGGCTTACGACAAGGCAGAAAAGTTCTGCAAAGAACGCAATTATCCGCTGGAGCAATACCAGGTTTTTAAGCCGGCTTTGTTTTTGACGATGCTTACAGCTTTGGAAATGAACAGAATCGGCGCTGATCCCCAGAAAGGAGTTGATTATTTCTTCGAAGAAAAAGCTCTGCGGGATGGAAAAGCAACGGGAAGTCTGGAGACGGTTGATCAGCAACTAAAACTTCTTCTTTCGATGGATGAAAGCATGGGAAGCGATCAAATCATCGAATCAATCGACGAATTCAAACAAATTGAACTAGAGCTAAGTCAATATCTGGCCGTTTGGAGAAAGGGCGATGAGGCTAGGATGGAAGAACTTTTTATAAAAGATTTTAAAGGTTACAGGAAATTATATCAGACTCTGATAGTTGACAGGAACAACAAATGGATGACGGATATTACAAGTTATCTCAATGGTTCGGTAAATACCATGGTTATCGTGGGTGCGGCTCACCTTGCCGGTTCCGACGGATTAGTTAATTTATTGCGCAAACGCGGTTACAAAGTGGCTAAAGTGCAGAAAAATTAAAGTAAAGAAGTTTTAGGTAAGTATACTGACTTTAATCAATCTTTACATAGTTATCGAACTTAATTTATCCCGCTTATTTTTTTAATAATTTCCAGAAACCCATCTGCCTTTAACGATGCGCCGCCGACAAGCGCGCCGTCAATATCAGGCATGGAGATTAAATCGCCTATATTATCTTTGGTAACACTTCCCCCGTATAGAATGCGAACCTCATCGGCCGTCTTGCCATAAATCTCTTTGAGGATGCCGCGTATGAAGGCATGCACTTCCTGAGCCTGTGCGGATGTGGCAACCACTCCGGTTCCTATCGCCCAGACCGGTTCGTAAGCGATGACAACTTTATTAATTTCTTCCACACCGTTTAAGCCCTGTTTTACCTGTCTGCCGATAACATCCTGAGTAATTCCGGCTACCCGTTCATCATCAGTTTCTCCTACGCACATGATGGGAGTTAATCCCGCCGACATTGCCTTTTTGACTTTTAAATTGACTTCATGGTCTAGTTCGTGAAAAAATTTCCGGCGCTCGGAATGGCCCGCAATCACATAGGAGCATCCGGTATCTTTAAGCATGTCCGGCGATATTTCTCCGGTGAAGGCTCCTTTGTCTTCATAATGCATGTTTTGCGCGGCCAGAAATACGTTCGAATTATTAATGATTTTGCCAACACTAAAAAGGGCGGTAAAAGGCGGAGCTAAAACGATTACTCCGTTTTTGATGTTAGCCGCTCCGTCTTTGATAGCGCTGGCGAGGGCGATTGATTCACCAATTGTGTTGTGCATTTTCCAATTGCCGGCAACAATCCATTTTCTCATTTTAATTTCCTCATTTTTCCAGAGCGGCAATTCCGGGCAGCGTTTTTCCTTCCAGTAATTCCAGAAACGCGCCGCCGCCCGTGGAAATATAAGACATCTTCGAACTCAAGCCCGCCTTTTTAATGGCCGTATCCGTATCGCCGCCGCCGATGATGGAAAGAGCTCCGGAATTTGCCACGGCATTAGCCAGCGCGAAAGTACCCTCACTGAAGGGGGCAAGTTCGAACATCCCTATCGGTCCATTCCAGATTATGGTTTTTACACCCTGCAGGGCTTCGCCAAACCGGGAAATTGTGGCCGGGCCGATATCCAGTCCCATCCAGTCCTGCGGAATTTCTTTTACACTGCATACTTTTGTTTCGGATTCCGCAGTGGCGCTTTTGGCAATAACAGCGTCTACCGGCAGTAGAAATTGCACATCTTTCTGTTTGGCCTTCTCCACAATCTTTCGCGCCAGATCAAGCATGTCTTCCTCACAAAGCGATTTGCCGATTTCGTAACCGGCAGCTTTTAAAAAAGTGAAAGCCATACCGCCTCCGACAATAAGTTTATCCACTTTTTCGATCAGGTTTTCCAGAAGGCCGATTTTATCTGACACCTTTGCTCCGCCTATAATCGCTGCCAGCGGCTTTGCCGGATTTACCATAGCCTTTTTAAAATACTCGACTTCATTTTTCAGCAGGAAACCGGCGGCGCAGGTTTTGACAAAACCGGTAATAGCTGAATTGGAAGCCGCCGCCCGGTGCGAAACGGCAAACGCGTCATCTATGTATATATCGCAAAGCGCGGCCAATTGTTTGGCGAATTCCACGTCGTTTTTATCTTCACCCGGATAGAAACGCAGATTTTCCAGAAGAATGATGTCTCCTTCTTTCATTTTGCCGACGGCCTGTTCCACTGTGGGACCCACGCAATCATCTAAAAACATCACTTCTTTTTGCAGCAGCCCCGCCAGAACTTTCACCACCGGCCGAAGCGACATCTCAGCGACTCTTTTGCCTTTCGGTCTGCCCAAGTGGGAGGCGATGATTAATTTCGCTCCTTTTTCCAACGCGTAATTTATCGTCGGGATACTTGCCCGCACGCGCTTATCACCGGTTACATTCCCGTCTTTGTCCATGGAAACATTAAAATCCACCCTCAAAAAAACTCTTTTGCCTTTCATTTCAATCTGATCAATGTACTTCATTATTTTTCTTCCTTACTTGTCTTTTCTATTTCATTATAAAAGATAGCAATTCCAGCATTCTGTTGGAAAAACCCCATTCATTATCATACCAGGAAAGAATTTTTACCATATTGCCGCCGATGACGTTTGTATTTAACATATCCACGATGGATGAGTGTTTGTTGCCGTTAAAATCGATGGAAACCAGTTCTTCTTCCGAACACGCCAGAATGCCTTTCATGGCTCCATTCGCATATTCTCTGAACTTATCATTTATTTCATTCTTGTTAGTGCTCTTCGAGAGAGTAGCCACAAAATCGACTAATGATACATTGGGCACGGGCACGCGTATCGCAAGCCCGTCAAGTTTTCCTTTCATCTCCGGTATGACTTCAGCGATCGCCCTGGCCGCGCCGGTTGTCGTCGGTATAATGGAAAGAGCGGCCGCGCGGGCCCTTCTTAAATCTTTGTGCGGTTCATCCTGAACAACCTGGTCATTTGTATAGGCATGAATGGTTGTCATCAGTCCGTGTTCAACGCCAAATTCCTCATGCAGTATCTTGACGATCGGCGCGAGGCAATTTGTGGTGCATGAACCCATGGAAATAATATGATGTTTGGTCTTGTCGTACTCTTGCTGATTGACGCCGAAAACAACAGTGACATCGGGATTCTTGGCCGGGGCGGAAATAACTACCTTTTTTGCTCCGGCTTCAATATGTTTTCCGGCGCCTGTTTTGTCTGTGTATCTACCGGTGCTTTCCAAAACGACATCAATGCCCAAGTCTTTCCATGGCAACAATTCAGGTTCTCTGACGGAAAATGTTTTGATTTCTTTGTCATCAACGATGATTGAATTGTTTCCCACCTTAACTTCGGCATCCAGAATTCCATGAGTTGAATCATATTTAAGCAAATGAGCCAGCGTTTTGGCATCGGCGAGATCATTTATTGCCACAAATTCTACTTCTTTATTTTTATATCCGGCTCTGAATACAAGCCGGCCAATCCTCCCAAAACCATTAATTGCAATCTTTACGGACATATCAACCTCCTCACCGGAAAATGATGGAATTATTTAATTTAAAAAGGTTTTTTTGTCAACTTGTTTTGCCACTATCAGGTCAGTGTTCCTGCGGCTTCAATCTTTTTAAAAAGCGTAGCCTTTAATTTTGCTTCCTTAAATCCAGTCCGGCAAATTTTTATATATGACATTAATAATTCATCCTTAAACTATAAGAACAAGAGTCTTATATGTCAATGGAATATTATTTGCGAAGGCGAGAAGTTGAGTTAATGCTTATTAGCGGTAGCCCGGCATCCGGATTGATGATGTTCAGCACAATGTATTGAGTTTATTAGGGACATGCCAAAAATTGAAAGAAAAATTTTAAAATAGCGAACATATTATGTCGCAGCGAAACAGGATATAAAATTAGTGTTTAAATGTACTCCTGAAAGTTTGGTTCATACATGGTTGATTTGATATGAACATGCAGATCAACAGGTTTTGACATTTGAGTAAGTCCCCGCGCGAAGACAACTTTCGCCACAGCCACGGCAATATTGGCCGATACCTCGCGAATATTCTTAAGCGATGGATAAATGCGTCCTATTTTCAAATCATCAGCAGTCACCTGTTGAACCAGCGATTTGGCTGCCGCTGTAAACATTTCATCCGTGACACGCGATGCCCCGGACGCAACGACTCCTAATCCGACGCCGGGGAATATATACGCGTTGTTTGCCTGTCCCGGCACAAAAGTCTGACCGTCGATATTGATCTCAGGAAAAGGACTGCCGCTGGCAAAAACGGCGCGCAAGTCAGTATGACGGTAAGCCTCTTCTGCGGTACATTCTGCCTTGGATGTAGGGTTGGAGAGTGCAAACACGATCGGCCGGCCGTTGATTCTGCTCATTGCTTTGAGTATATCAGGCGTAAAGGTATTGGGTTGACCCGATACGCCGATTATCGCTGTCGGCTTTACGGCCTCAACCGCGGAGAGGAGATCTTTGCAAAAAGGGTAATCATGGGCATAGGGACGCTTATGTTCCGCAAGATCTGTGCGGTTGCCGACGACAAGACCCTTGGAGTCTACAAACCAGCAGTTTCGGTGAGCTGCACTTAGCGACAGCCCTTCTTCCATCATTGCCGACGAAACGAGATTGCCTATGCCGATGGCGGCTTCGCCAGCGCCCAGAAATAACAGACGCTGATCTGAAAGTCTGCCGCCTGTAATCCGCAACGCCGAATATAGACCAGCCAGCGCGACCGAGGCGGTTCCCTGTATATCATCGTTAAACATACAGCATTTATCGCGGTATTCCTCCAACAGACGAAACGCGTTTACGTTGCCGAAATCTTCCATTTGAATCATAACACCGGGAAAGAGTTTTGTGGCCGCAGACATAAAATCCTTGATTAGCGAGTCATACTCCCTGCCCCGCAAGCGAGTTTCCGGTAGGCCGATATAATCCGGTGCATTCAGCAATTCCTGATTATTGGTTCCGACATCTATTGTAACCGGCAGACATAATTTTGGATCAATGCCCGCGCAAGCGGTATAAAGCGACAATTTGCCAACGGGGATTCCCATGCCGTTGGAACCGAGATCGCCAAGCCCCAGAATTCTTTCACCGTCGGTGACCACAATGACGCGAATATTTTTATGCGGCCAGTTTTTCAATATTTTTTTGATACTGCCGCGATCATATTTTGTGATGAATATACCGCGCGATTCGCTGAAAATCCTGCTGTATTCCTGACAGGCCTGCCCAACGGTCGGGGTATAGATAATAGGAGTAAGTTCTTCCATATTGTCAATCAAAACGCGATAAAACAGACTTTCACTGTGATTTTGTACGCCAGTGATGTAAAGGTACTTTTCGAGATCGTTTTGTTTACGCCTTACATTATTGATGATTTGCAAAGCCTGCTCATCCGGTGAGAAAATACGCGGCGGAATCAATCCCCGCAAACCTAGAGCTTCGCGCTGGGCCTCATTAAAAACCAATCCCTTGTTCAAGGCGGGGTCATTAAGCAATGTTTTGCCACGGGGAATTTTTGGAAAGCGGCCTTTAATTATCTGGTTTGGCATGGTTTTCTCCTGCACGAATTGTCGATTAATACATATTTGCGCGAAATTGAAGTATAGGAAGAAGAGCCTTGTGTCAATAAAATAATGATGCGAATTCACTCTCAGGTAACCCCATAAAGATATCTATCACGAATTAAATATTTTGCGGTTAATATTTCCTTGACATATAAAACTGAAAGCTTTTATACTTCCCCGCAATACGAGGTTTAAAATTCTAATAAAATTTAAAGAACGGAGGCAATTATTATGGCAGAAAAAAAAGGATTGAGTAAACCGGTTAAGTTGAAGGCGGATCTGGCGGAGTTGCTGGGCGCTAAGGCACTTCCACGCACTGAGATAACTAAAAAACTGTGGGATTACATCAAGGCCCACAAGCTGCAGACAAAGACAGTCAATGGAAAACCGGAAAATGCGGGAAAGAATATTGTGATTGATGCCAAATTAATCAAGATCATTAACAATACAAAAGTTAAGACCTCGAGCGGTAAAGTTGTTGATTTTACAAAATTGAAAGAAGGCCAGACAATTGATATGATGCAGATTGCCTCTGTTGTCAGCGCTAATATTGAGTAAGTTAAAACATACAATTGTTTTTTCTTAAACAGGCAGGATGTTAATCCTGCCTGTTTTTTTTGCCTTTTACAGATGGACTTATTGAGCTTGATTTCTTCAGAATTCAATCTTCAACATCAAATAAAAAATTAATATTTTGTACGGAATGGAATATTCATCATATTATTGATTTTGTAACAAATGCCGTATATGATTATTCTGATAAATCGCATTTTGTTGAAGGAATTCCGAAATTCGGAAAACATAAAGCATGGAAACAAATAAAGCCATATTATGGCCAGTGATCATATCGGTTTTGATTCATGTATCACTGCTCGCGGCTGCGGGGATGATTGATTTACGAGACAACGTTAAGCCATTGGCAATGATTTCCGTAAGCCTTAAAGAACCAGATTCGGAAGCGATAAAAACACCAGCGTCTAAAAATAATAAAACCAGTGACAAAATAAAATCGGATCAGACCCAAAAAGAGAAAGGGGTTGACATCGGCAATGATGATTGGCGCGAGGATACAATTTATTTAGAAAGTAAAGATGTCAAATACGTTACTTATTTAGCCAATATCAAAAAGAAGCTTTCGCAAACCTGGAATAATCCCGCTTGGAAATATCCCGCAAATTCTTTCGAAAAAAATGAAGAAGGAACTGTTGTCGTAAAAATATCCATTAATGCCGATGGCCGTCTCGCAGGCGCATCCATTATATCTTCGTCGGGGTATGCTGACTTGGATAATGACGCGTTAAATGTTGCCCAGGTCACTGGACCGTTTGAACCATTGCCTGCATATTATAACCTTTCGCGCTTGCATATATTGGCTTCTTTTTACTACAAGATGACGGATTAGGTTTTTTCGTTTGTATAAACTTATGCGCAAACAATTAACAAGCCCTCATAACGCTTTGATACTATTGTTGACGGTATTTCTTGCGTTATTTTATGTAAGCCTTTCCTGTGCCCGCACGGTAACTGATGAAATAGGCCGCAGTGTAAATATTTCTGCAGCGCCGCGGAGGATTGTTTCCCTCGCCCCCGGTATAACGGAAACACTCTATGAGCTCGGTCTGGACGATAAAATCGTGGGAGTAACCAGTTATTGCAACTGGCCGCCGCGAGCGCGCCAAAAGACGCGAATAGGCGGTTTTACCAATCCTTCCATAGAAAAAATCGTATCTCTAAAACCCGACTTAATTATTGCCACCGCCGACGGCAACAGAAAAGATACCGTGAATCAATTGGAGCGATTAGGTCTGTCCGTTTATGTGACAAATCCTTCTGATACGGATAGAATTCTAAAAAGCATTTTACATATCGGCGAAATTACAGATAAAAAAAATGCTGCCGAAAAACTGGTGGAAAAACTCCGGAAGAGGCTTGACAATATTACCGCACAAATACGGAACAAAAAAAAACCGAGGGTTTTTTTTCAGATTGGTCTGGAGCCGGTGATTACAGCCGGTAAGGGGACGTTAATCAGTGAAGTAATAGACCGGGCAGGCGGCATTAATATCGCTGGCAATGACGCAGCCCGCTATCCCCGCTATGGCGCGGAAGGTATCATGGCGGGATCGCCGGACATAATTCTTTTTGCGCCCATGTCCAATGATAAGGAATTAGAGGCCGTAAAAAGTTACTGGCAAAAATTAACGCAAATACCGGCCATAAAAAATAATAAAATTTATCTTATAAATACTGACCTGATTAGCCGGGCATCTCCGCGCATTTTTGATGCCATCGAAACCATGGCGTTGATATTTCATCCGGAAATAAAAATTAAGTGATACCAACCCGTATGTAAGGACTGCTTTGCTAAGAAACCGACACCGCTTGGGCGACAGTTCTCATTGAATCCACGTGAAAACGTCAATAGTTAAGGATGAAAAGGAAACAACTAAAAAATCAATCACTTATTATAAATGTGGGCCATCTGCCGTTTTTATCCCGCCTACAAATGAGGTTTTATTTCGTCAATGCTTGAATTGGCCTGGCGCAGTAATTCAAGAACTTCAGCCTGCCGCGCCGCGGGCAGGGATTGAATCTTTCCCATTTGATCATTGATGTAATCAATTTTTGCTTTCAGATCATTAAGCAATGGAGACAGGACAATTGGCTGTTGTGTAACCTGTGATTGTTTTAATTCTTCTATTTGGGCGCCGGCTTTAATGATGATTTCTTCCAGATATTCCGGAATCTTCACTTCAAAGCCCAATTTTTGTTTGATTAAGGATGCCAGCTGCTCTTGCGCGGCATATTCACCATGTACTAAAAAAACCGGCATTTTTTTATTATGAAAATTCCCCACCCAATCCAAAAGCTGGCTTTGTCCGGCGTGAGCGGAGAAGCCGCTTATGGTCCATATTCTGGCTTTTATGGCAATATCCTCGTTAAACATACGGATTTTTTTCGCGCCATCAACAATATTGCGGCCGGGGGTTCCCTGCGCCTGAAATCCAACAAAAACAATACTTGCTCCCGGACGCCACAAGTTATGCCGCAAATGATGTTTGATTCTCCCGGCATTGGCCATGCCGCTTGCGGAAATAACGATGGCTGAGCCTTTCATGTCATTGATTTTCATGGATTGTTCCGTTGATATAGAAAACTGAAGTTGCGGCAAATCAAGGGGATCTTCGCCATTTTTCAGAAGGCTTTGTGTTTCTCCATCAAGATATGATCTGTAACGGCGAAATATCTCTGTTGCCTTTATAGCCAGCGGACTATCCAGGATGACAGGGAGGTCTTTTGGTAGCCTTCCGTTACGGTAAAGTAGATAAAGCGAATAGAGCATTTCCTGCGTTCGCTCCACAGCAAATGCGGGAATGATTATTTTTTCTCCTCTGGAATAACTATATTGAATGGCTTCGGCCAGCTCATTTAAACTGTCATCTTCGCCTTTATGATTACGGTCGCCGTAAGTCGATTCCATAAAAACGACATCCGCTTCACTCAGGGTAACAGGATCTTTCATTAATAGCTGATGGCGGCGGCCTATATCGCCGGAAAAAATTAATTTTGTGGATGCGCCGTTTTCTTCGATAAACAATTCCAGATTCGCCGCGCCTAAAATATGACCGGCGTCCTGAAAGTTAACCTTTATCCCGTCACATGGGGTAAAAATTTCATTGTAGGTTTTTGTTTTAATTAACGGGCTGACAGCTTCGGCATCTTTCGTTGTATAAAGCGGTTCACTACCGTTTAATTTGCCATTGCGCTGCATCTTTTTGTATTTCCATTCCGCTTCTGTTTCCTGTATATGAGCGCTGTCCAAAAGCAATATCTTTATCAGGTCTCCCGTTGGCTCCGTCGCGTAAACAGGACCGTGAAATCCCTTTTGCACCATACGGGGAAGCAATCCCGAGTGATCGATATGGGCATGTGTAATAAGGAAAAAATCAATTTTTGCGGGGTCGTATATATCGACTTCCCAGTTGCGCTTTTCAATTTCGGCGCTGCCCTGATGCATGCCGCAATCAACGGCGAATCTTGTCTTGTCTGTTTCAATAATAAAACAGGAACCGGTAACGGCTCTTGCCGCTCCGAGAAATTTAATTTTCATGAGAAATCCTTTTTGACGAATTCTATATCAGCTAATATAACTTGCGGTCAAACGCAGTTGAAGCTTGAGAAACACCATCCCGTATCCTCATTACTTCATGATGGTAAAACAATTTTCTTTAAAGAGAGTTTCGTTTACCTTACCTGCCCATTACAGACCGGCTTTGGCGGCCTTTTTCATTTTCTTGGCTTCCTTCTTTTCTTTGACGGACTTCGCAGGTTTTTTCTTTGCGTCTTTTTTCCCTTTGTCCATTGATTTACTCATGGCTAAATCCTCCATTTCTAAAAATACGATCCATTAAAATTTACGCAAAATAAAACTTAAAACACAAACTCAAACGGCATGTAAATATGAATGATGAATTAATATAATGGAAGGAATGTGTTTCGTCAAACAGTTTATAAAATTAAAAAATAAAATTTAAGCGCCTTCAGTAAAATTTATTCTGATATATACTGTTTCTTTAGGTTGACAACGCTCCCGCGATTAACATAAGTTAATACCGGATCGCATGTAAGTTATTATCCGGCGGATAGTAACTACCTTATGGAAACTGGCGCATGTCGTGCGATTGATTTCACACAACCGGACGTGAAAATAAAATGGTGAGAAAAGCATGTCAGACTTTAATACGACTCAACAGGTGATAGCTGTCTGTCATTTAAAAAAATCTTTTGGCGCTTTCACCGCTGTAGATGATATCTCATTTTCTGTTGATAAGGGATTGTGTTTTGGCATTCTGGGGCCGAATGGCGCCGGTAAAACCTCCACCATCAAAATGATTTATGGTTTTTCACCGCTGACATCCGGTGATATTTTTGTTTTCGGACTAGACATAAGGAAGCAATACAGAATTATTAAAGCCCATATCGGCGTCTGCCAGCAGGATAATACACTTGATCCTGACCTGACCGTGATGCAGAATTTCGAAGTTTTCGCCCGTTATTTTAACCTGAATAAAAAAACAGCCGTGGAGAGAGCATCGTCATTATTAAAATTTTTCGCCCTGGAACAACGCCGGGACGCCCGCGTTACGGAACTTTCCGGAGGAATGATGCGCAGACTGGTTATTGCCCGCGCCTTAATCAATCAGCCTGAACTTTTAATTCTTGATGAACCGACAACGGGCCTTGATCCTCAATCGCGCCATCAAGTATGGGAGCGGCTGGAGGGCCTGAAAAAACAGGGCATGACTATTTTACTTACAACCCATTATATGGATGAGGCGGCGCGCCTTTGCGATGAGATCGTCATAATGGATCAGGGCAAAATACTGGCGCAGGGATCGCCCCAATACCTGATTAGAGAATACACGGGGAAAGATATTATTGAAGTCGCTGAACCGGAAGATGATTTACGCGCGTTTTCACGGGCAAAAAAAGTGAGACAGGAGGATCTGGGGCATCGCCTGATTATCTACACCGAAGATGGACATGACCTATACCGGGAAATCTGTGATAGCTTTACCCACAAAAGTTGCATATTGCGTTCAGCGACGCTCGAAGATGTTTTTCTGAAATTAACCGGACGGGAGTTGCGTGAATGAACGTCAATATTTCCATTCGTTTTCTGCGGATCTGGCAGCGGAATCTTACTGTTTATAAGGAAAGTTGGAAGATCAACTTTCTTCCGCCGCTTCTGGAGCCGTTTTTTTATCTTCTGGCCTTTGGAATCGGCCTAAGCGGCATGATCGGCCCTGTCAGTTACGGAGCGGGACGAACGTCATATTTGCATTTTATTGCTCCGGCCCTTGTGGCTATTAATATTATGAACAACGCTTTTTTCGAAAACACGTTCGGTTCTTTTGTGCGAATGTATTATCAGAAGACATTTGACGCCATGATGGCGACACCGCTCAATGCCGAAGAAATCATAACCGGTGAAATAGTATGGGGAGCGACAAAAGCGGTAATCGGCACGATTATAATGCTGATCGTGATAAGTTTCTTCGGATTGGTAAGCTATCCGGCGGGACTATTAATTATTTTTGCGGCATTTCTGGGCGGGATTGCCTTTGGTTCCACCGCCATGTTATTTACCGGCATGGTAGAGAGAATAGAATTATTTAATCTGCCCATGTTCTTATTTATTACTCCCATGTTCCTTTTCAGCGGCACTTTTTTTCCGCTTACCGGTTTGCCCCAGTGGGCGCAATATGTCGCTTTAGTTTTGCCGCTTACCCATTTGGTCAACCTTGTCCGGGGGTTAAGTTTTGGCATATTTAATTTAAAATTACTGATAAGTTTAGGCTACTTGATTGTTTTCTGCTTTGTAATGTTTCCCCTGGCTATTTTCAAAATGCGGCGCAGATTGATTAAATGATGTTTGATACCCCGGAAAAATAAAGCCAAATATTTCTTGACTAAAAACCTGTAGTGTGACCTACTTAAAACACGAGCAAAATTAAGTGTGTTTATATTATAGAATGTCGAACCTTTCTTAATAGATAAGACACAACCACCATGCTCCTAAGGAGTATCGGTGGTTTTTCGCTTTCAGCGGCAATGAGCTTTTTGAAAAGCTCCAGAGGTAAGGCATACAAGCCCCTCACTTTTTCCTTCCTTCTCAACCGGGAGATGGATGGGGGTGATTTTGGTGCTTTGTGGGGCCCCATCGGGGAATGAAGTTTCAACAGAAAGTAGTTAAGAAAGGGGATTAATATGAACAAGAATTTGTATGTCGGCAACCTGTCTTATAAGGTCACGGATGAAGATCTTAAATCTAACTTTTCCGAAGCAGGAGAAGTTGCAACCGCCTCCATCATTAAAGACAAGTTTACAGGCCAATCCAAAGGTTTCGGCTTTGTCGAAATGAAAACTGAAGAAGGCGCTGCCGAGGCGATTAAAAAATTCAATGGAGGAATGCTTGACGGCAAGGCAATTACCGTCAACGAAGCAAGGCCGAAGAAAGATTTCGGCGCGGGCGGCCCAAGAGGCGGCGGTAATCGCGGCGGCGGATTCAACAGAGGCGGCGGCGGCGGTAATCGCGGCGGCGGAAACCGTGGCGGTGGTGGCGGCGGAAGATACTAAGATTTTCTAATAAATATTTCTTCAATTACGAGCGGAAGGCTACTTTGTAAAACCTTCCGCTTTTTTTTAACATTGAATTAGAAAAATCTTTAAAGAGATGTCGCGCGAAATTTAGATACAATAACCTGGGCGATATGGTGCATATGTTGATGCACAGCTTTTGCGCTTCGGCCGGGATAATTTCTGAATGTTATAAGAACGCCGTTTAACGCCGCAAAAAAAGCATGGGACATTGGCCTGACCGGCTCCGGCATGTTCATTTTCCTGAAGAGAGAATCGAATTTATCAAAGATAAGCCGTTCGGAGGCGTTAAGTTTGTCGACCATTTCGGCGGATAATGAGCCGTCGAGCATGAAATGCGTCATCATGCGGAAATACTGATCATTATCGATCAGATAGGTGAGGTAGGCTTCGGCCACCTTTTCGGCGGTTTTTTTTTGATGGCTCCTTATAATGTTATCAAGAATGATCGTGATTTCTTCGGCTCCGTGAAGAAAGGCTTCCACAAACAGGGACTGCTGATCCGGGAAGTACCGGTAAATGGACGCGTGAGAGATACCGGCTTCACGGGCAATGTCACGAATGCTGACTTTGTTGAATGGCTTTACGGCAAATACGCGTTTGGCGCTTTCTATAATGATATCCTGGCGCGCTCTTTTTTCATTATTTTTAAGGTCGGCAAACGAATTTCTTTTCTTCATATCAACCCTCTGATTACCCTATATCATATTGTTCAAAGACCTTGTATTAAAAAAGCTTGACATATGCAACCAATGGTTTGTAATATAACCACTGGTTAATAAAATCAAGAAATATCTTGCCCGGGAGGTCATATGTCTCTGTCAAATCGAAATAATCCATACAAATTTAATAATTTTTTAGACTGGCGGCAAAACTTTGATTACTATCGGGATGATCCTTTTATTCAAAGAGTTGTACGTCATTTTACAGGAGGCGAATGGGATACGATTGATTCCCAGGCCAGGGATGTATCGGTTAAAGCGTCTTTCAGGTGGCGTGACTTTGCTGAGAGCATCGCCCGGCCAGAGAAAAGGCCTTTCATGCTGCACTACGACGGCCATCACAACCGTATCGACAGGATCGTGCGTCCTCACGAAACGGAAATACTGGAACAAGAAGTTTTCTCCGAAGCATTTTTTGCCGATAAAACGTCTGCGTGGGTAAAGCTCATCAAGATGTACCTGATTTATCAGAATGGCGAAGCCTGTATCGGCTGTCCCGTTACCTGCACGGAAGGTCTGGTCAAGCTACTCGAGAAGTATGCCGATACGCCGGAAACAAAGCGTATACTTATGCATTGCAAAGAGGGCATTGACGGCGATTTTGCCATTGGCGCCCAGTATCTTTCGGAAATCCAGGGTGGTTCCGATGTGCCGTCGAATGTGTTGGAAGCCGTCTGTGAAGACGGTACCTGGCGGCTTTACGGAACCAAGTTTTTCTGCTCGGCAACGCACGCCGATTATGCCGTGGTTACGGCAAAACCGGCAGGCTCGGAAAAGGTCGCCCTTTTTGTCGTGCCGTCCTGGCTTCCCGGCAACAAAGAAAAGGAAATAAGAAACGGCTACACCATTGACCGGATCAAGTGGAAGATGGGCACCAGTGAACTTACCACGGCAGAACTCACATTTAACGGCGCTTTGGCCTATCCGGCCGGTCCTCTGGAAAAAGGCGTCGCCAATGTTGTCGGCATTGTACTGACGTACTCGCGCCTCACCGTGGGGCTTTCCGCCGCCGCCTACATCACGCGGGCCGCTCGTGAAGCAAAAAAATATGCGGAGTTTCGTGATGCTTTCGGCCTGACGATCGGCCAATTTCCGCTAGTGGCCGTTCAGCTAAACAAGATCGATCATATGGCCAAAAGAACAACTGCCGGAGCTTTCAAGCTTTATCGGGATTTTCTGGCGCAAGAAGGAGGAGCGATGGGCAAAGAGGCCGTGAATGAACCGGAAACTCTCCGGAAGAAGCGTTTCGATATACGGGAACTTATTATGTTGCAGAAGATGGCGGCATCCTGGGATTGCACAGACGTTATCCGAGACGCCATGTCCATATTCGGAGGCCACGGAGTCATGGAGGATTTTTCATCACTGCCGCGCCTGTACCGCGATTCCGCTATCAACGAGTTATGGGAAGGTCCGAGAAATGTTCTTTTGACTCAGATCCACCGCGATCTGCAAAAAGCCAGTGAGTGGTACACGCCTGCGGAATTTGTGCGTAATATTCTTTATGGTCTGAATGACGCGTTCATCGCTGACTTATCCAAAGAGATCTCTGTACTGGTGGCGCATCCCAATCTTTTCCAACCGGATGAAAAAACGATGGATATTTGCCGGCGGTGGGATACATTTTGCCATAAATTTTTCCATGCCTATCAGGATCTGGCTCTGCATGAGTTAGGATAAGATGCAATCGATCTTTCCACCAGGTTGAACATGTAACAAGTAAGGCGTTATTAAGATAAGTTAATAGATGTTTGCAAGCTTGTTTTTGCCGAATTAATGTATTCCGTAATTTTTTCAGCGATGGTTTTGACAACATATTCGAATTCCGCTTCGTCTTTGTCCAGTAACGTCATGCGAAAGCCGAGCAATGATGAAAAGAAAGATGTCAGCGGTACAACACATATGCCCGTTGCCGCCAGAAGATAATAAACGAACCTCTTGTCATGTTCGATGGGGCCATGGACCAGGCGTTCCACGAATTCTCTTACTTCCCTGTTTTTTATATGAAGTGTTTGATTGCTGTTAAGACCGGATTCATTGAAAACAATCGTCATATAAAACGCGCCGTCGGTTCTGTTGACCATCAGGCAGGGAACGTCCTTTAAAATATCGTATGCGATACGCGAAAGCTTTTGATAATGTTTTTTACGCCCGTCCAGATAATTTTGATATTCAGGATGTGTCATTATTTGGGGAATAGCCAGTTGAGGAAGCGTTGTCGAGCAGACCTCCGACATTTTCTGGTGCAATATCGTGTTAATGAAGCGGGTAAAAATAGGATCCTTGCCGGCGTTATAAACTTCCATCCAGCCGCAGCGCGCGCCCGGCCAGGGCAGTTCCTTGGAAATTCCTTTCATGCTGATGGCCGGAACATCATCAACAATATCGGCAAGCAGCGCGGTATTTTTACCGTTGAAAACAATATTAATGTAGGTCTCATCAAAGACAAGGAAAAGATCATTTTCTTTGGCAATCCGCACGATTTGTTTCAGCGTTTCCGGTGGATAAACAAAACCCGTGGGGTTATCGGGATTGATCACCAGTATCCCGACAATCGCCTTATGGCTTCTTACCTTCTGCTCCAGTTCCCGCATATCAGGATGCCAGCCGTTGTATGGATTCAGGCGGTAGGTATTTGGCGGAAACGAAGCGTGCAGAACTTCCGCCATGAAATGAGTGGAATAGGTCGGCTCGGGCATAATCATGCGGGCGTCAACCTGAATAGAGCTGTAAGCGCGGGCGATGGCATCGCCCAGGCCGTTAAAGAAAATAATGTCTTCCGGTGTAATTTGCACCTTTTTGCGAAGGTTAAGGCGGTCAGCAAGAAACTCTCTTGTTGAATCCACACCTTTCGTCGGTGAGTAAGCAAAAGATGTATCATCTTTGATAATATCTATGAGCACTTCCTTCATCCATTTGGGAATTTTTTCTCCTTTCTGAACCGGATCACCGATATTTTCCCAGATTATGTTAACGCCGAGTTCTTTGAGTTTGTTGGCAATAAGAACGATATTGCGGATTTCATATGTCAGCCCGCTGCCGCCGCGGGAGATTTCAAAACGCATAAGTATTTTAACCCCTTAGATATTATTGGTGATTTCATAATATATATTTGTTTAAATATCCATATTTTTTTAAGATTGGAAAAAACCCGAAGACAATTTATATTTTTTATGCTATCGGGTCAGCCAAGCCTTGGCCAAAAAGGACGCGGCATTACTAAAGAGAGGAATATCTATGGAAGAAACAAAAAGTTTTTCAGAACTTCTCAATGAAACAAATCTTGCCCCCAGGCTTTTTTCCGTGGGGGAAAAAATTGATACGGTTATCGTAAATATTACATCGGACTGGATATTCCTCGATCTGGGAGCCAAGAGCGAAGGCTATCTTGATAGAAAGGAATTTCTGGATGAGAGTGGCAACCTTACCGCAAAAGAGGGCGACCGTATCACGGCCTATTTTGTTTCTTCGCAGCATGGAGAAAAACTTTTTACCACCAAATTGCTGACAAGCAAAAGCGTTGATGATTTTTTATTCAACGCCTATAAAAATCAAATTCCCGTGGAAGCGACAGTAGAGAAGGAAATTAAAGGCGGCTTTTCCATAAAGATTAACGCTAATGTCAGCGGCTTTTGTCCCTACTCTCAAATGGATACGAAAAAAATTGATGATGTCACCGCCTATATCGGCCAGAAATTTGAGTTTGTTGTTACCGAATATTCGGAGAACGGGCGAAACATCATCCTGTCCCGTCGTCCTCTTCTCGAAAAAATGGAAAAGGAAAAAGTCAATGCGCTTAAAAATTCTCTGCAAAAAGGAATGACCGTAAACGGCGTGGTTAAAAGCGTGCAAAGCTTTGGCGCGTTTGTTGATATCGGCGGCGTTCACGCTCTGATGCCTGTCTCGGAAATGGGCTGGGGAAGAGTTGATGATCCTAAAGTTCTCTATTCTCCCGGCGACAAGGTTGAGGCTGTTATCATCAATCTAGATTGGGAAAACAACCGGATCACCTTATCCGCAAAAGCTACTCTTGCCAATCCGTGGGATGGTTTCGTGCGAAAATATGGCGAAGGAAGCTTGCTGAAAGGCAAGGTCTCCAACCTGACGAATTTTGGCGCTTTCATTAAATTGGAAGACGGCGTGGAAGGGCTTTTGCATATTTCCAAAATAGCGCGCGGTAAAAAGATAAAACACGCAAGCGATGTCATTAAAGCCGGTGAAGAACTAGAAGTTAAAATTGAAAAGATTGACCGCGAAAACAGAAAAATTTCGCTGGATCTGGCCGGCAATGATAAAGAGTCTTCAGTGGCCGGCGAGGATGAAGATTTCCGCAGCTACATGGCCAAACCATCCAAGGCTATGGGCACTCTCGGTGATATGTTCAAGAAATCAGATAAAAAAGTTAAGTAGCCTGAGAGTCTTTAAGCACAATTAAAGCATCAGCGACAACCGGTTCGTCTTTACTGATGATAATTGGATTCAGATCAATCTCCGCTATTTCGGGATGCAATAAGGAAATATTCCCCACTGTTTTGATAACTTGGGATAGTTTATTAATTTTTACCTTCGGCATTCCCCTAAACGCGTCCAGTAATTTACGAGCGCGAATGTCGGCGAACATTTCCCGCGCGTCAATATCCGCAAGCGGCGCCAAACGCAGGGTTGTGTCTTTATAAACTTCCGTGAAAACGCCGCCCAGGCCGAAAACAATGCCGGGACCGAATCCGTCAAAGCGAGTCATGCCGGCCAGAAATTCCCGGCTTCCGCCAAGCATCTCCTGCACGAGAACAGAAACCTTCTTTCCCGCATTATTTTGAATATTATTAAATTCTTTTTTCAGCTGCGCTTCGTTTTCCACGTTTAGCGCGATAAGCCCTTTACCGCTTTTGTGCATGATTTCCCAACTGCAGGCTTTGAGCGCCACGGGATAACCGATTTTCTTCGCCGCTTCCAGAGATTCCGTTTTTGTTGACGTCATTATTTCCTTTGTTACCGGTATGCCGTAGCAGGCAAGCAATACTTTAGCCGCGTGTTCATCCAGAGCCTTTTGTTTGTTTTGTATAGCCTGCCGGATAATATCAACAGCCGGCTTTTTGATTTTTGGCAGGACAATTTCTTTACAAGAAATACGTTCTTTAATTTGCTTGTAACGATAAAGACAGCCAAGCGCCCGCGCGGTGTTTTCCGGAGAATAAAACACGGGCGTATTCGTATCCTGATATCTTTTTATATAATTATCTTCATGATCAAAGAAAGAAGATATCAACATAGGTATTTTATACTTCCGGGAAAGTTCAAAAGTTCCGGTTGCCATCGGCTTGCTGAAATTTAAAAAATCATCCAGGGAAATATTCCCGATGAAGTCCTTTAAATTGGGATAAATTTCTTTCAAATAACCGGTCATCATGACGCCGTGAAGAATCATCGCGTCTATTTCGCCGCTTTTCATAACGATTTCCGGCAGGGTAACGGCAAGTTTTTCCATACTCAGGTCAAAAGTCATGTCGACGGGATTTGCCGCGGACGCGTGCGGTTCAATATATTTTCTGATTTCTTTCTGCAGGCCGTCGGAAAAACGGGGAACTTCCAGACCGACTGAATCGCAGGTGCAGGCAATGGTTGTTGACGGACCGCCGGAATTGGTCATAATGCCGACGCGCTTTCCTTTCATCGGCGGTTGTGTGGCCAGCGTCCAGCCATACATGTAGAGCTCTTCAATGGAGCCGACCCGAATGATGCCGGCTTGTTTAAAGATACCGTTGTAGAGAAAATCCGGACCGGCCATGGCTCCGGTGTGGCTGAATCCCGCGCGCGCTCCGGATAAGGAACCGCCCACATATAACGCCGCGACAGGTTTGTGCGGAGTGATCCTACGGGCTGTCTCTAAAAATTTTTGTCCCTCGCGAATTCCTTCAATGTAAAGGATAATAGCTTTTGTTTGTTCATCTTCTCCCAAATATTCCAGCGCATCAACCATATTTATATTGGCTTCGTTGCCCAGACTTACCGCTTTACTGAAGCGGATTCCTCTTTTATTCAAGTAAGGCAAAGATTGACTCAGAAAAGTGCCGCTTTGGGAAGCAAAACCAAGCAAACCGGGTTCTTTGGCTATAGGCAGCACCGTTGTGTTTAACGGAAGCTGAGAGTTGATTATTCCCATGCAGTTGGGACCGACAAAACGCATCTGATAGCGTTTTGCAATCTGGTTGATCTTTTTTTCCATATCTTTTCCGGCGTCCCCCGTTTCCTTAAAGCCGGCGGTGATTACAATGGCTCTTTTCGTGCCTATTTTACCGAAACTCTCCAAAAGGGGAACGACGGCTTTTATTGGAATGATCAGCATGGCCAGATCGGGAACTTCGGGCAAATCTTCCGGCGAAGCATAAGCCTTAAACCCCAATACAGTTTTTTCTGTGGGATGAATCGGATAAAACCGGCCGCGAAAACCGTCTTTAAAAATGTTCATAGCCTGTATGGTTCCCATTTTCGAGGGGGTATTGTTTGCTCCCACGACCGCTATGGATTGCGGGTTCATGAGTAAGTGCAGAGGGTTTTCAGACATTATAAAATCTCCTTTATCGTTTTGTTGCTTATCGCGTCAGAGTTGTTTCCCCTGTGTTTACGAAGCGCATCTTCAATAAAAATGGGACCTGCTTCAGCAAGCGTTCTGATGATACAACCATCCTGCTCATTTTTTATGTATCCGGAAAAAATCATCACGGCAAATCCATGGGTATATATCCAGCCATTCCTCAACAGATCCTTTCTCTCCGTATGAGAAAGCCTCTTTAGCTCCGGTACCTTCGCGATTTCCTTGTCCAGTTTTCTTAACATTTCATCGATAATTCCGCTTGCATCATTGTCCTCGAGGAATATGGTTTTAAAAAATTCCTTATGATCCCTGGCATACAAAGCATATCCCACGCCTGTATTCAGGAAGGCATTTTTCGTGTATCGCCTGGTTACATAATCATAGAGGAGGTCGACAGTCTTTTGCAGCACCGTCTTTTTAAGCTCATTCATTGATTGAAAATGTTCATAAACCGGCCGTGTTGATGATAGCAATTCCCTGGCCACTTCACGGGCGCTTAATTGTTTGAATCCCTTTTCTTTAACAATTTTCAGAGAAGAGTCGATGATATCTGTTTTGTTAAAAATTTTTTTAGGCGGCATGCAACCTCCGGTCTATTTAAATTACATATGTAATGTAACGTATGTTACCTATGATGTCAATCTTTAAAATTTATTTTTTACTCCTTTTTGATGACGTCCTTTATAAAAAAATCGATAAACGAGAAAACAAGATGATCATCCCGTAAATACTTCAATCCATAGTCCTTCTTACGATGCTTTCTTTCTTCCTAATCTCCTGTTTTACCGTCCCCGATTTTATACTAGATTACACAATCAGAAATTCTTAATTTACCGTGTTTATAAGTTTAGCGCTGATTAACATAAAATTGTGTGCGGGCGGAAGACATGAGGAAGACTATAGCTTTATTTACATTTGTCTGTACCCTTTGGGGAGCATTCTACGCTCTTGCCAAGGATCAGGACGTAGCGCGTCCATACGACAAGTCGATTTCCGCAGCACAGGCTCTGGACATAGCCGAGACAACCTTTCGGTACCAGTTTGACCACGCACCCTATAAAGGCAATGTTCCATTCTTCTTTTTGGAACTTTTTGGCAAAGATCCGAACTCCAATTTCTTATCAAGGTTCAAAGACCACATACCACCCATCCGGAGGGGATCGGAATTCAAGGATGATTCCTTGAAAATTAACAAATCGGTTTCTTCAGAACCGACAATCCGCGTGCGCGGCGTGAAGTTCTACGTAAAAAATATCAAACGCCTTTCGGATACAACAGTTGAAGTCTTCGGTTGTTACTATGTAGGGCCCCTGGCTGCGGCCGGATACACATACACTGTGGAATTCAAGAACGGGAAATGGGCTGTAACCGCTGTCAAAATGGACTGGATATCCTGAACGATGAATTATCAAAGTTGGAGAAGAAGAAATGAAAAAGAAAAAGGTTCGATGCAATCATTTCCTTTTGTTTGTCCGGACTCGTAAATGCTTCATAGCTATAACGATTGCCGCGGTTTTTCTGAATATTCCTTCGATGGCTCTCGGAGCGGTTCAATGTTACTGTCGCGGCCAATATTACAATTTTAACGATGATAGAAACTGTCGCGACTGGTGCGTTGGCTCTCAACCTTCATCAGGCTATTCACCCCAGCCATCCTACACACCTCCGGAAAATAACGATAATAGTTGGCAACAGCAGCAGGAAGAAGACACACAACGAAAGATAGCGGAAGATAAAAAGAAACAGGATGAATTCTTAAAGAGAAAGACAGATGCCCTGAATGAAATGAAGGGCACAGACTCAGGTAAACTTGACCTTCAGGGATTTGATGAAGGCGGTAAATTGAATTTAAAAGATATGACGGACACAGATGCTAACATCAAGCATAAAGAAAAATCTGACTCTGAGAAACTGCGGAAGGGTTGGCAGAAAGCCCTTGGATGCGCGATGCAGGAGGTTTACGGCCGCGCAGAAGCTTTGGGCAAAAATGGAAAAAATTTTTCGGCAGAGCTCCGCGAGGAAATGACGGGAGTTTTTAATGAAGCAGGTCAACCGGTACAAAACAAGGATGACGTTAATATTGTCAACTTTTCCATGCATCGAGAGGGACAAACGGGAAAGAGTTCCTTTGATCAGTTTGCCGTAAATATTGTGGTCGGTACCCATGATGACGGATCAATCCAAATATCGGTTGAAAGCTATTTGTCCAAGTCAGCCGGTAAAAAAGATAAACATGCAGACTTACAAAGCATATTGATAGTTGATAAACATGGTAAAGTAATTCAAAGCGATGTATCAAAATCAGTTAGGAAATGTCTCGCGCGTTAACCACGGATGCATTGCTCACTTCAATTGGTCAATATGAGTTTGGATGGCATTTTGAAACAAAACCATTAGAGATAGAAAGAAATAAATGGCAGATTTCTAATTTAGCCTTTAGTATGAATGCTCTCAACAGGTCGGGATACCAAAGAATGAACGAAAAAAATGATTAGAAGATTAATAGTCACGGCATCATTATTTATAGCATTGACCGGCTCGTTTCCGATTCCTCAGGCCTTTGCAACACAACCTGAAATAATTCATAACGAAGAAACCGTTAGCCCTTTCTCAATCTGTGAACGTAATATCGACTCGACGGGGCTTCCTTCCTCCGTAAAGAAATACACAAAATACCGTTTGGAGGAAGGATTCTTTGAGTGTGAGATTCCGGAGGATTGGGTAAATAGACGCGACAGGAACGAGGATAAACGAACCAGAGTTTATGGAACCATCTTCGTTCTCAAAGATTCCAGGGCAGGAATCAAACCCTGGATCGATGTTAGTTATTATACCATTGATAACACTTATTTTATCAGCGCGGCCGATTATCTTAACCGGCAATTTGAACCGCCGATCATAAAACTTGAAGGAGAAGAAATCAGCGCAGTTAGGGAAGTTTTAGTCAACGGTCATGCCGCGAAGCAATTTACAAAGGATACTCTCGGGTTTTGGCCGCCGCATTCCATGAATGCAAAGGAGATAAAGGTGCGTGAAGAATATACGGTGCTTGAAATAGGGCGAGAATTTTGCGTCCTTATATACAGCGCTCCGGATAGCCAATTTCTGGAATATCGTCCCGACTATCAGCATATTCTTGACACTTTTAGAGCATACCCTACCGTTCATAGTGAACAGAAGTAAATAGGATTAGTAAGTCCGGAAATATAAAGATGTGTGTGAAACATAGATAAAAGCAAAAATGGTCGCGTGCAAAACGAGATAACCATTTTGATATTTATGTAATCTTTTGATCAGTAACTATCAAAAAGCAGTTTAAGATTAACATAACCTATGATATAAAAACCGCATACCTTATAAATCAATTTCTCTAAAGTTGTGTTGTTTTTTTAAGGTAGATTAGAAAAGTTTTTCAATTATTTTTATTTCATTCCAGAAGGAGGAATGGTTATGAAAAGAAAATATTTTTCTTCTCAGATCATTTTGAATTTTCTTGCGTGGTTTCTTTTGATCTGCATTTTTGGCTGCGCTTACAGTAAAAATTTAGTCGATACCACCCCGGTGCTTCCCAGTACGGCGGGACTTAATAAATTGCCCCTAAAGGCAGCATTATACATTCCTGAGTCAACAAGAAATTATACGCAGCCGACTGACGCAAGCCGTGGCTGCATCGCGATGCATATCAAAGGAGCATTTGGTCAGATTTTTGCCGGAACGGTTGAGGGAACTTTAAGGCAGATATTCAGTGATTTAACCGTTGTAACGCAGCCCGTCGCAAATGGTTATGATATTCTGATCCAGGCCGATCTTCAGGAATACATTTATAAAGCAGGTTGCATGGCAAATCCCGGGTCATATGGTATTGTGAAAGGTGACATTTGGGCCTTGGATGGAAAAGCTCAGGAGATTTGGCGAAGTAAAGAGACCTCGAAAAAATTGAGCTTCACAAGCACCTGGGAGGAATTAGTCCCGGAATCAATGGCATCGTTGGCGGGCACGTGGGCGCAGGAATTGGCGAGCCAGCCGCAAATCAAACAATTACAAAATAAGACGACGGGCAACCCTTCTTCCGGTACGGAAACAAACACAAAAAATTCCGATGCTCAAAGATTGCGTGAGTTAAAAAAATTAAAAGATGAAGGCCCTCTGACAAATGAAGAGTATGAGCAAAAAAGGAAGGCAATTGTTGAGGGTATGTAATTCAATCTGATTATATTATTTTCTCATTTGGTTAAATAAAGTAGTATCATGCAATTCTGCTTTATTATGGAGTCTTACAACTGGTCATCTTCAGTTTCTCAGTTTTTGATTTTTTGATAGCTTACAACCTGAAAAAAAATGACGGAGTTCAATCAAAGTTGTGGCACGTGTTCCCGGTGTAAATCGATCTTAAATAATGCGAATAAATATGAGGAAGCTTTTATATGACTTATAAGTTAGTGTTTATAGAAATAAATAGGCAGAACACAGGGAGAGCTTTTAGGTTAGCGAACATGATTTTGGCGCTTGTTTTGATTCTGTCCACGAATATTTCCTTTGCGGGAGATGTCCGTAATCCCTCTTCTGAAGTACCGGCATTGAGCCATATTAAGAACTCACCTCCCCAGATTGAGATTATAAATTATTCAATGGTCTGCAAACTCATCAATGAACGCTTCAATGATGACCCAACGGCCAATGATCTCCAGCATCGTTTTAATCTTAAAGGCACCGACCTGGGCATATCCGCGGCCAGCCGCGAACAAGTCTGGTTCTTTTTCGGCGACACAATGGCTTTTAAAGATTCCTGGAAGCCAGGTTCAGGTCCCGACTCGGTCGGTTACGTGGATGCATCAGCGGAAAAGCTTGCCGCAAACCCGGAACTTTTATGCGGACACCTGAATTTTCTGCGGGCCAAACCTCCGGCTGAACACGATTTCGCCGCAGGCAGAATGATTCCGCCCACGGGACAAGCGCTTTCCATGTATGTACGCAATCCAGCCGGTCCGAAATTTCCGGATGTTCCGGGTACATTCGAGGTTCCTTCCGGAGCCTTCTCTTACGGCGGAAACATGTATATCTTTTATACCGGAGGACCGGATCTTAGCGTTAAGCCTGTCAATATGACGATTTCTTACCTTGCGAAATGGGAATCTCCGTCACCGGACAAACAACCGCACTATCAGATTCTTTATATGATTGATGAACAAGACGGGGGACGCATGGGTGGACACTTTATCAATGTCGCGCCGGTTGTCAATGAAGATGACGGCTATCTTTACTTATTCGGCAGCGGTTCCTATAGGCGGAGTGCCGTTTACCTGGCAAGAAAACCCTTAAAGAGCCTTTCCCAGCCGGGCGGTTTTGAATATTTCAGCGGCTTGGGCAAATGGTTGCCCGAAGGCACGATGGCCGTTCCAGTTGCTGAAGAAAACGCTGTCGGGGAGCTCTCGGCACGGCACTACAAGCGCGCCGGAGTCTGGCTGCTCATGTATGCCGCCAAAGGCCAGGTCGTGCTTCGCGCCGCGCGTCGGCCTGACGGTCCGTGGTCGCAGGCTGTAGTAGTGCATTCCATGCGAGATGAAAATTTCCGGGTTCGCTACTGCTGCGGCGAAGGTCCCTGTGATGGCAAACATATGATTCACTGCGACAAGGCCGGCGCCTATGCCCCCTATTTACTGCCCGTTATTTCGCCGCCGGAAAAAAACGGAAACATCCGGGTCAACTATCTGTTGTCAACCTGGAATCCGTACAACACTGTTCTGATGTCCGCGGATATAAGGATTTCCGGCAATACGCAGGCGGGGCCATAGCTTTTGCAATAATCGAAACGGCAAAAACATTTTAATGACGTCTCATTTCATTATCGGAAACGCATAGTAAGTATATATAATGCGTTATCATTAGCACCTTGCAACGAGTACTTTCCCCGGTAAAATGGAAACACGAATCTTAAAAAGCGTATATTTTTTGAATATAGACGCTGATGTGTTGTATTTCTTCTATCCCGTTTCACTAATCCTATTGGTGGATAGTGGATTATTTATAAACAATTTGGGAGAGAATCCATGATCGCTACCGGGTTTGCGAATTGTTCTTTTCAGGACAAAATCAAACAATAGAGGATTATAATCGTAAATTTCTTTCAGCGCTTTTTGCTCATCTTTGGTTATATAGCCTTTTTTGACAAAATTGGCCGTGTGAATCAAAACATTGATGGCGGGAAGTGGATAGTCGCTGCCGTTGACCAGCCGGGCATGAATGTACTGACGATTTAACAGCACCGGAAGAGTTTTATTCATACGGTTGAATTGAGTGGTGCCGGAAATATCCGCGTAAAGCAAACCTTCGTATTTTTTCTCTGCCATCAGACGCATGAATAAATCAAAATTATGAACTTTTCGCTTGCGGGGATCATCCAGGTCGACATTTTTCCCGGAAGATGCGCAATGGGCGACAATGACCCTTACGCCGCAGTCAAGCGGTCTGCGCAGCAACAAAGGATTGCCCAAATACTGTTGTCCGTGAGTTTCCAGGGCTAATTCCTCTCCGGAGTGTACCAGTAATGTCATGTTGAATTTTTTCATGGTAAGATAAAAAGGAACGATGCTTTCATCTGAAGGATCCATACCTTGAACGTTCGGTATCCATTTAACCATACGTACGCCTTTTTTTGCCCATTGCTCCAGTTCCTCAACGGCATCCCGGCGGTAGGGATGAATGGAAACAACCGGCTCGAATATATCGGGATAAGTATTGGCAATCTTGAATACATATTGGTTTGAGACATAACAATCTGTATTCTTCATGACAACATTTCCGGACTTATCGTAGTATTTATCCAGGGCCAGTAGATATAAGCGAACGGGATGTCCCATATTGCGCGCCAGCCTGACCAGATGTGTTATATATTGTTCATCAATGGAATTAATGTTGTTCACTTTTCCGGCGCTCAGATAGGCTTTCAATCTTAAATAATGAGTGACATGGGCAATTTTAATACTTTCGGGATTAATGTAATTACCATTTTCTTTTTCATTGTTTCCAAACGCATGCACATGAAGATCGTAAACAGTCTGATTCGGGTAGTCCTGCCAGGCCCGCTCTACCAATTTGAGTGCGCGGGGAGATGCTTTAGAAAAAAAATCTGCCGGGTCTTTGGAAGATGATCCGCAAATCTCATCCATAAAGTTCCAACCGATAGAGGTAAAAGCAAGTAACAATATCATGAGTAAGTAAAGCAAAGAAAATTTCTTTTTCACAATAAGTCCTTTATAATTTTATTTTTTGGAACGATTCTTTGAAAGATATTAATAGTGTTTTTCAATATTCCCTGCAGTTTCCATTGTCAAGTTTTATTCGTTTGCAGTGGAAATAGCAGCGACAGATCCTCGTCAAATAATACGTTGACGACGAAAAAGCCCAAAAGAGAGAACAGGGGATTTTAAGGCATTGATATGCTTCAAACCGGTTTCTCCGGTCGACTCAATAATAAGAAAGCGCGCAACATGCTGTGGAATTGGGCGGTATATACCGGAAGATTTTTCCAGAGAAAAGGTATTGATGGGCAGGAAAACGATTCGAACTCTTGGCAACTGAATTATCATTTATTGGAGGTTACTAGTTATTCAACCCAATTTTATTATGTTACGTCTCAGTTTTACACGGCCATCAAACAACTGATTAATATTCAAAAGGTGATTTCAGCTATGACTGCAAATAAAAAGGCGGATTTAAATCCGCCTTTTTATTTTGTAATTATGACCCAATGGTTAAGTTTATTTTCTTTTAAGGAGCCAGTGTATTGATCAGGCCGGTCCCGTTAGGAGAGCCCCATCCCGTAACCAGATCATAACCTTTTTGCGTTGAATAGGTGCCGTTATTGCCACTGGTAATGTCATGGAAATTGGAATTGTAACCTGTTCCCAGTCCGATGGAGTAAAGAGTCGTATTAAGGAACCCAAGTGTGCTGTGACCGTGAGCAACGGACTGTTGATTGACCAAAGCCAGATATCCTGCAAAGCGCGGCGCAGCGAAGCTTGTTCCGCCCCAACCGCCTGCGCAGGTTCCGTCGTAACAAATATAGTTATCCGTATTGGCTTCCATGGCGACGTCCGGAGCATTGCGATAAACTTTTGATCCTTTATTGGCCGTGGTGATAACGCCCGTCGCCGTCTGGTAACTGGGGACTGCAATGCGGTTAGGAGAAATGCCACCGCCGCTGTAAGACCAAGCGGTTTCGGATTTCCAGGCGCCGCCCGCGCTTGCGGTTGTAAGGTCCGTGCCGCCAACCGATGTTACATAAGCATCATCTGCCGGATAGACGTATCTCGACCTTGAGTTATAAGCGCCGCTGTCGCCGGAGGCGACAAAAAGAGTCTGGCCCTGCGCCGCGAACTCTTTGAATATCGGATCATCGCTTGTTGAATCAGCAGGACTCCATCCCCATGAACACGCCAACGACTTGGCAATATTGTCACTGGCCATCTTGTTGAAGATACTGACATCGCTGGTATCGGATACATAAACCAGCACGCTTTTCATACCAGGAGCCATTGATATTGCTACTTCAATATCCAGCGCCTGCTCGGTGTCATCACACCTTCCCGTGCAGCTCAAGCTAGATCCGTCCGTCGATACGCCGACCACGGAAACGTTCAGGGGCTGTCCCACTTTCGTGAAATAGTTGGTGATGTCCGCCATGTTATAGCCGGCAAATTCAACCAGGCCAACCGACTGGCCGCTGCCGGTGAGGGCTGTGCCTCCATAGTAGGCTGTCCGCATGTCGCTGCCGATAAAATAGCCACTGGGGCCCGACCCCGTGGTTTTTGTGCCGTTTTCTTTCACATCTCTCATCAAGCCCATCGGACGCGGCTTCGAAAAATTATCAAGACCCGCGACACGCCACAACTTTACAGATAAATCTACTGTCGGTTCCCTGTCCGGTGAGTAAAAAACACGGTTTTCCGTCGGGTGCTGATATATATTCATATTCATATGGAACGCTTTTTCGATGTCGACTGCGCGCCCTTCGACGTCAACCACCATTCGATTGGGTGAAGTGCCTGTAACGGCCAGACCGTTCTTTTGGGCGAAACTGATCACGGCATTATAGTCCTCCTGCGACGGTCCGAACCGCTCGGTGAATTCTTCCACGCTGAGGAACTGATGATACAGGGGACTTCCCGGATCATAAATTTGTTCCAGCAGTTCATCAAGTTCCGCTTCGTTGCGCAGCGGCAGAACAATGTTTAATTGTAAGGACTGCGATGCGGGTAGCCGGTTAATCAATCCGGCCTGACCGCTTAAAACTTCGTCGTGCATATGTTTTGTCATTAAGGGCGCCTGTCCATAAACCAGCACCGGCAGAAAGAAAAAAATAATAGTGACAGATAATCCCCGCAATATGGTGCCCAGGCTGTTTGTCTTGAATACCTTCATAAAAAAATCTCCTTTATTCATCTAGCGAAAAAAGATTTATTCTTTTTTGATACAATGTTTTGGAAATCTCATCTTTATACATTTTATAAAAACAGTTAATTTCAAATGACGTAATAAAAAACGCCTGTTTTTTGCTAATTAAATCTTAAGTCCGCAAATTTCGCCAATATTTGCAACTTTTCCTATATTTTAAGCTTCAAAAGATATTTTGTCAATGATGAGAACCAGATGATTTTGGTTCGCCAAATTATACATAAATTGTCTAAAGAGTTTATACGGCAAGTTGACCCAGAATGCGGGGGGATTCGCGGCATATGCTGGAAAATTTCTCCTTCAATATGCTAAAATCTCGTGCTAAACGAGAAACAAACAAGATAATCCAATTACAAAATTCGGAGTTAAAATGTTGGGCATTTTGGCAACCATTCAAAACTTATAAAGAAAAGATATTATCTTCTTCCTCCATTTACTCCAATATCTGTAAGCGCTACATGGCCATTATCGAGATTATTACGAGATAACGTGAGTAATTGGCAAAGCGGTACTTTGAGGTAGAATCTGAATCTAATTTAGTGGCTGACAATACCTTATTTTTTCTTTATAGTTTCGTCCTCAATTTCTTTTTCTAGAATATTTTTCTCGTTCTCATAACGCTCAACGATCCACAGGATGAGAGTACTTCTCCGGCATGAGAGACCGGTTTTGCACGATTCAGCCCGATTCAGAAAGAAGGCTACGGGCTTTGTGAGGCTATATAATCGGTAGTTTCAGATATGTTTGAACCGTGTTTCCACGACGGTCGTCAAATATATGATTCATATAGAGCAAAACAATTAAAGTTTGGCGATTTGAAATCCTTTTAATTGTATGGCTACCACTCTTTGCAGGAGTTCTATGGAAACAACGAAGAGTTCCTTTTCGACGTTTCTTCTGACGACGGTTCCTTCAATTCCGGCAAACGGTCCGTCAATGATACGCGCCGGTTCACCCAATTGGGGAAACTGAATTGTAAAAATTTCGGTTTTCGAATTTACAAACTGGCGGATAGCGTCAATTTTGTTATCCGGAACCGGTATGGCTTCCGCTTTTTCTTTTTTCCCCAAAATACACACGACGCCGGCTGTTTTTAAAATAGTCAATTTTGTTTCATTATCCAGTAAAGAAGTTTGGATAAAAACATATCCGGGAAAAAGAGGAGTCAGTATTTTCTTTTTCCTGTCTTTTTGCCTGCTCCATGATTCTATTTCGGGTAGAAAAGTCGTTAAATTCTTTTGAATGAAGCGGGAGTTTACCTTATATTCATGGCGGCTTCTTGTATGTACAACGTACCAGGACATGATTAAAAACCTGTTAACAATTATCTAGGTCAGAGAATTTATAGTATCTGAAGATATTTTGCAATTGAGAAATAAACGAGTTAAAAATAAAAATTAGCATAAACTTCAACTTGCATTAAACCTCAATTTCAAACATACATGTTGACCGACGAAAAGGCCCAATATAGAAAATTGGGGATTTTGAGGGATTGACGTTCTTGAAACCGGTTTCTCCGGTCAACTCATTCGATAGGAAGTGCGCCAACTGCGCCCTTCTGAGTGCAGTTGACAGAAAGATACTCCAGAGAGGAAATTTCATGGTGGTGCTGGTAGTCTGTTGCAAACCAGTCTCTGTATCCAAATTCGATATTCAACCAAAAATCTCGTACAAAACGAGAAATAAACGTGATTTTTGTGAAGGGTGAAATTATTATTTTATGTTTAATATCTAGTAATATAACTAGATACTATGATGATGATTCAACGGCTATCGCACCATGGGCAGTCCATTAAACGCGAGGGTAGCGAGCAGTGATAGATTAATTTATTTGTTTGGCCATTTCGTAAAATATTTTGAATCGGGAGTATTTATTCTCGACTATTTTGTGTTATGATATCTAGTAAAATAACTAGACAGCATGGAGGTGAACTGTGGGCTATCAAACCAAGGTGCAATTGATTAAACGCAAGAAGAGTGAGCAGTGGTACATTAATTTCCCCGCTGCTGTTGCAAAGGCTATGGAGTTCGAACGTGGCGAGATGTTTGAATGGATTATCGAGGATAAGGGAAGTTTGCTTTTAGTTAGACAAAATCTGCAAACATTTACAGTAAAAATAAACGGTAAGCACAAACGAAGAGTATAAGTGTTTGTGCGACTAAAATCGCCCGGCTTTTACTAGAAATATCTGAGAGCGAACCCGTATTTTAGTTTAGTAAGGAGTTTGCTATCATTTACTAGTCATTAGTACTGGTCATTAGCTTACTCATGTCTATAAATATTTAAAAATATTATTCACTGTTATTTCATTTGGTTATCTTCATTTACTCAATAAAAAATAAAATAAATTCAATTTTTGAAATTTAGTGGGCCTCGAAAATCCTTTATATAGATAAATAAGGATTTTTAAGGAGGTCTTATAATGAGCAATGCTTACAAAATAGAATATGTATCCACAACAAATATCCAAAAGAACCCGGATAATCCTCGCTTAATTAAAGGAGATCAATTTATGTCCCTATGTAGGTCACTAGAGGAATCTCCGGAGTTATTTGAAGCGCGTCCTCTATTAGTTGTCCCCGAGAACGGGCATTTTAAAATCCTGGGCGGCAATATGCGTTTTGAGGCGGCAAAGAAGCTGAAAATGTTATCGGTGCCCGTTATCATTATGAAGGGTCTAACAGAAACCCAGAAACGGGCAATCGCCATTAAGGACAATGGCGCGTGGGGCGAATGGGACTTCTCAGTATTGGCTAGTACATGGTCGGATCTACCCCTTGAGAATTGGGGTGTTGAGCTGCCGAAGGGTTGGCTGTCTGCCGGTGAAGTAATGGAGGATGAATTCGATGCTCAAGCCGAAGCCGAAAAGATCGCCGAACCCATCACTAAAACAGGCGACATCTGGCTTTTGGGAAAGCACCGGATCATGTGCGGGGACTCTACGAAGAAAGAAGACGTGCAAAAATTAATGGGTACACAGCACGGAAGCCTTCTTCTAACTGACGCCCCTTATGGCGTTAATATTGTTCGCAAAATAGATAAAGCGACGGGCAAAGGGCAGATAGGCGGCAGCGGTAAAATGTATTCACCGATTGTCGGTGATAAAACAACAGAGACAGCTCAGAAAATTTATCACTTGAGTCAGGAGATCGGCATAAAGAAAGTTATCCTTTGGGGCGGGAATTATTTCACTGACTTTTTACCGCCATCACCCTGCTGGATCATATGGGATAAACGAGGTGAAACTTCATCAAACAACTTCGCCGATTGCGAAATGGCTTGGACGAACTTGGCGTCTCCTGCCAGGATGTACCGTCAAATCTGGAACGGCTATACGCGGGAAGGCAAGCGCGATATCGAAGGGTTAAAAAGGGTTCACCCGACACAAAAACCAGTCGGTCTCTTCGCTTTCTGTATAAACAATTATTCGGAAGAGGAAGAAATAATTCTCGATCTTTTCCTTGGGTCCGGTCCTGCTTTAATTGCTGCCGATCAATTAGGCCGCATCTGTTACGGGATGGAAATAGATCCAATTTATTGTGATGTCATCTGCAAAAGATGGGAAATCTTTACGGGAAAAAAATCAATTCTAATACAAAACGGAGGAAATTAAAATGTATAACGAAAAATCGAAAGAAAACCTGAAGATGTTCTCTTCAAAAAACCAGCCAAAGAAAAATGGACGACCAGAGGGGTCATTATCACTAACCAACGCCATCAAAAAAATCCTTAAAAGTGTTGACGAAAAAACAGGAAAACGAATCCTTGATCTCTTGGCTACTGCCACTATAAAACATGCCATGCAAGGTAAGGACGCTTATTTGAAAGTGATCATGGAGCGCCTTGAGGGTAAGGTTCCGGATAAAACTGAAAATACCGGTAAAGATGGCGGACCAGTAACGATGAGGATTATTTACGAAGATCAAAAAAAAGATCCAGACATGAATGGTGAAAATGGTCATGAAAAAAAGAAAACCGTGTTTACTTTTATATAAATGGAGCAAGGCGGGAGCATGCTCTCAAGACAATACCCCTTCTTTTGAAGAAAAAGGAGTATATGGATACGTTTTAGGGGGTTAATTTATTAGCGGAGGTAAAGTGGAACTTTTACGTCTTTTCCTTAAAAAATTAGCTATGTTTACGGCTTGCAGATACTTTATTTAAGTAATTGAAATAATGAGTTAAATGTCTAAATAAACCTTTATAAAACTATTAATATGATATATCATTAATTGTCAAAAAATATTTTGAACAGATATAGAAAAATGGTTTTAAAAAATAATCTAATAATGAATAAGAGAACAGGGCTTGGTAGATAATGAAAAAGAGCAAAAAGATATGAGTACAAATACCGTAGCAGAAATACATAATGCTTTTGCTTGGAATAAAATAGGCATAGATGCCAGCGATACAGGCAAACTCGGCGAATATCAAAAGGCCATTGAAGACTATACTGAAGCCATTCGACTGAAGCTGAAGTACTACGAGGCCATTTACAACCGAGCACTTGCTTATGGCAATTTAAACCAAAAGGAGCTTGCCATTGAAGATTTCAATAGAGTTCTCAGCATAAAACCAGATCATGCTGATGCCTATTGTTATCGAGGGATTGCTTATTTTATCATGGGTAAAAAACTTCTTGCATACAACGATGCAAAGATAGCGGCTGCATTGGAAAGCCGCTTATTATTAGAAGATATTAAACACGGGAAACCATTGATCGAGAATGATTGATGATGGCAAAATATATTGTTTGTTTCACCTATAACTCCTCAAAAATATAAATCTTAAGAATCAATTAATACTAGTGGTGCCCACAATGGTAAACTATAAGGATTTACAGAAAGTTGTGCCTTATTAATTGAACCTGATATTGTGGCTGTTGAGAACAGAACTACAGCCTCCCAATTCATCAAACCATTAACCTCTAAATAGGGGGACGCCACAATGCCTGTTGATACGTCCAGTGTTGTATCGGCACCAGCATTAATTATATCAGCCCATAATGGTGTTGAACCATAATGTGAAACGAATTCGACAAAAATGATCTTAAACAGATAATGTTTAACGCATGTTTTAATTAGTCCTTCTCTATATTCTCATTTATTGTGCAGCCTTTTATAAGAAAAAGTCCAGATCAAAAGATTTGCATTTTCGATCCGGACTTTCTGGTTCAAAACAATTTTTTGTTATGTCAGCAAAGGTTCCGTAGATAACGAAATGGCAGGGGAAGACTCATCAAGCCATTTAATATAATTAATTATAGCAGTTATATATTTCATTTGTAACACAGATCTATAAATCTTTTGTTAATAATTATTTTAAGGAAAAGGTTTGTAAGGAAATAAATCACGTATTCAAGAGTTCCTATAAAGATAATTGTCATTTATTTCTAATTGAAGTCTAACATCTTTATTGAGGTTGACATTTTGTTGACTTCAGGAAGGAAGAAATTTTCAATTATTAAATTGGCGCTTTGTTAAGTATCTATAACTTCGTGTAACAGAACGATTCTATTTCTTCACAGAGATGTGATATTTGCAAATTGTAATTATCAAATACCTCATAATCCTGACTTAGCATGTGGTAAAAATTTCTTTGGCAGGTCAGTTTGATCAATTTCTCGTGGAGAAAAAGTATAGTTCGGATTTGTACTGATGCTGATTCTGAAATCATCTGTGTTTTGATAATTGGCGATGCGGGGAGATTATAAAGTGCTCAAAAGAAACTTCAGTTTGAGTTCCCATGTTTCATAAACATATCATACGACCGCAACAAGATTTTAATATCCATCTGCTATAAAATTATATTAAGGAAGGATGATATTAATAATGATCATAAAAAAATATCGCACTATTATCACAATTGTGTTGTCGATTATTGGCATCGGATTGATGATGTATTACGACTATTGCGATACGGCATGCAGATATCTTAAAGGAGATATATGGGGGATTAATCTCAAATGGGTCGGCATTGCTTATATGCTTGTCATAATTGTATTTGCCGCCCTTAGGTTATTGCCATTTGTGCGAACGCTTTTGGCCGCCGGTCTCGGTGTTGAAGTGTATTTATATGCTTTCCAAATACAAAATGATGTCTATTGTCCGTTCTGTCTGGCATTTTCGGCAATGGTTATTTTATCGTTTATATTTAATTACGAAGTATCGTCCATCTGGCGTAAAAAGAGTCGTTGGATATGGCTCTATTTACTTGGGGATGTTGATTTTCCTATATTCAGGATTTACAGTTTGCCATTATTGATTTTTAGTCTGTTGGGATATCTAACTGTATTGTTGACTTTTTCCGGTTTCGTCTCACCGACCTACGGATAAGGCACCGTCCGAAACATTCCAGCTCAGATCAGCGGAAAAAACTGTTATATTAACTCCTTAACCTTAATTAACAAAAACATCATTATCCCGTCATTAAATCGCAATACAAAACATCTATATAAGCCATGCTAAAAAATGGAAAGCCAGATCTATGGGAAATGAAGATTATTTTATGGAGCGGATAGATAAAAAAAACGGCTTCACAATCATCGAACTTCTTATTGTTATTATTCTCGTGGGGATGGTGTTGTCTGTTATCATGCCCGTTTCATATGGGATGTACGCCACTTATAATGCATCTCTGCGCGCTCAGGAAGTCATGACTTACGTTTCCGGATTGCGGCGGGACGCTTTTCTTTACAGTGAAAGGAAGGTTCTTTCGTCGCAGAATGGCGCAATTAGTGTGAGTGGGAGCAAGAAAATATTTGACGGGATAAAAATTAATATACCCGAACCTATAGTATTTTTTCAAAACGGAACGTCGTCAGGGGGTGTCATTGTTTTGAGCGTGGATGATGTTGAACAAAGCCTCGTTGTTCATGCTCCTTTGGGTGATCTTTCTCTGGAGCGAAGAAGTATATGAGACAAGAAAAATCTCAGGGATTTCTCGTCCTGGAGGTATTAATTGCCGGTCTTATCCTGACAGCGAGTATTGCCTCCGCCATGTATATTTTTCAGATGGGGTTCGATCACATGGAGAGAGTTAATAAGGTCAATCTTCTGTCGTCCAAGTTGTTGCAGGCGGGAAGTCTTTTTAAAATTATAGAACTGGAAAGACAATCGGGAACGGAAGACCTGGGAGACGGCGTTATGATGAAATGGATATCGCATCTTGTTGCGAGTAACAATCATGCCGCACCGGAAACTATTTTTTCCAGATCTGTCGCTGTCAGGAAAAATTCAACACATAATCTTTTTCTTTATAAAGTTGATTTTATTTTGGAGTTCAAAGGATTGACAAGGGAGTATCACATTAATGTTTTTCGTTCCCGTCCATTATACTGGAGGTGAGAAAAGTGACACTTGTCGCGGCTATACGCTGATAGAGGTTGTTGTGGCGATAGCAATATTATCAGCAATGCTTCTTTTGGGGGGAATGGCATTAAATCAAGGATTGAAACAATATCAAAGACTCGTTGAGAAGGGATTCTGTTTCTGGGATTATGCCCAGGATATCTGGACGGATAAAAGTTTTCATTCAATCATTGATTATTATGTGAATACAGAAACACAGGGTTGGTTTCCTTATTTTAGAGGAAATCAAGACGGAATTTCATTTGTGACGCTGGCGCCTTTTGCCGGAGATATGCCGGTTGCCGTATGGATAAGAAAAGAAAGCACGGAAAACGGAAAAGAAAAACTGATTTATTATGAACTGCCCGTTTATGCCAAATCTTACCGCGAACTGGGAGATGATTTTACTTCGGGCGCTTATAAAAAAGGCCGGTCGGTTAAAATTTTAGAAGGCATTGACAGAGTTCAATTCGAATTTTACGGCTATGATATTCGGGATGAAGAACATAAATGGCGCAAAATTTTCGAGGGAGCGGAGACAAAGCAGCTTCCCTTGCTGGTTCGCATTGAATACATGCAGGGCGATGAAAAAAAAATGATGACTTATGCAATTCATGTGAACTCTCAGTTGAAGCGGGGATATGCGGGCAAATACGGGAAATGAAAGAGGGTCCGTAACGATTCTAATCGCTCTTTTGGCAGCGGTGATTCTTGCTCTTGGTTTGAGTTTCAACTGGCTGGTTAAAGAACATATCAGAAACTCCGAGGGACTCAGAAACAAGGCCGAAGCGATCATCAAAACCCGCTCTGCCTATGACACATTAATCTATCTTATGCTTACAGGACAGATTACCGAGAATAAAATTATGATTAGTCAAAGCGGCATTACTAATTTGAAATCAATACCTCTTGACGGGTCGGAAGTAATGATTGAAGAGGACGTCTTTGTACAGGCGCAAGACAGCAATGGGCGGCTTTCTCTGACAACGCAAAATCCGGATGCGCTGCGGAAGCTGATCATAAATGAAACAGATCCCGCGAGGGCGGCAACATTTATGGATAGTTTTCAGGACTGGATTGATCGGGATGATTTTGCCCGGGTAAACGGGGCGGAAGCTCCATATTACAGAAATCATGGATTCGCCTACACACCGCGGAATTATGATCTTCAATATATGGAAGAGCTATCTCTAATCAGAGGCGTGGATGCTGACCTTTACAAAAAAATTTATCCATCTCTGACGATTTTATCTAATAACGGCTTTAATCCTAATACGGCAAATGATTTCGTATTGAAGGCGTTTCTTAATATCGATGACAGTAAAGTGATGAAAATAAAATCTTATGTCTCCGGAAAAACAATAACAACCATGCCTGAACTTGTCGCTCTAACCGGTAAAATGCTTTATATGGAACAACCGAAGGGATGGTTTATGCCTTCGTCCTATCTGGATATTATAGTCCGCACCGGCAGTCCCCGGAGCCTTTGTAAAATCAGCGCCGGATTAACGATAGAATCCGGCATTTTTTATCCTTATTTTATTTGCTACTGGCGGGAGGAATAATCTGATGAGTAAATGGCAAGCCGCGTACTGGGGAGAAAAAGGCCTGGATATTTACCAGATGTCCGGTCAGGAAAATATCCAGCTTATTTACTCAGGTTCTATCGACAAACTTAAAAATGTCTCCGGTGTCATGCAGCGGCGGATTCTGATTTTGGGCAGACATAATACGGTGCGTTTAAGAAAGCGTTATCCGCCGCTGAAAATGAATAAATTACTGCGTGCCGTTGAAATTGAAGCGCAGGATATTTTCCCCGTCAAAAACTGCTCGTTTCACTGCAGGATAGCCCAAACGTATGCCACACATATTATTGTAGACATATGGGCATGGGAGCGTGCTCCCGTGGAGGCATTGCGCGCGTCATTTACTTTTCAATACATACTTCCCGAAGAACTGACATTTCTTTCATCGCCATCCGGGATTTATATTTACGCATATGGATTGACTGTTCAGATTATTGCCGCGGGTGAAGGTAAATTTCTGGAAGCGGCTTCCTGCCCTGCTGCTGATTTCTCTAAAGAAAATTTAGAACTGTTTCTTACAGGCTTGTCTGATAATATCTCTCTGATCAAAGAAATCAGGTTTTATGGCAGCATATCGGCAGATGTCCCGCCCACGCTCGTTCCCCTTGTAAAAATACTTTCGCCGGTAAATGTGCCGCCGTTTTTAGAAGCGTTGAAAAATTTGTCCATCAAATCATTCCGGTGGGAAAAGGGATTTTTTCTTCAATCGCTCAATATAAAAACTGTGCTTCGATTCGCCCTTTATGGCGCTTTGGCGTATGGTCTAATGTTTTTTCTGTCGCTTCAAAATTATGAAAAAGCCCTGACGGATCTGAAAAACAAGTCTATGGCAATCGATAAAGAAATTAGCCTGCTGAATAACGGTCAATTGCCGGATGACGCTGAAGCTCTCAAAGAAGTTGAAGCTAAGAAAATCGAGACAATAGAACCTTTAAAAGTTTTAAATATTCTATCCTCTGAGCTGCCGGACGAAACATATGTTAAAAGTCTCATTTTCAATCAAGGGATTATTGAGGCAACCTTTTCGACTCACGATCCCATAGCGCTATTGAAGAAACTAAGCGGCACGAAGCGGATCGCCAGTGTTAGATTGAATGGTGTTCCTGTCAAAGACTCCGCTTCAGGAATATATAACACTGTTTTTTCGCTGGAGATCAAGCCATGAAAGAATTATTCAGCGATAACGCAAACCCATGGATAAAGAACTACGGTCTCTACTTTATTCTAATTCTTGCTGTTTTGAGGCTCTTTATTTATCCATTGCATATGACCGTTAAGGACAAACAGGCCATTTTTGCCGATCAGCAGCAAACCTTTTTAATGAAATCCCGTTTACTTGATCAGGCACGCCGGACAGAAAAAACAGATTCCAGTGATGAATTGAATAGGGCGCGTTTGGCCCTGTATCCGAGCGCGATGCGATTATCTGAAATTCAAGCGGAAATGCTCACATTACTTTCTGGCTTTGCGGAAAAAAAAGGATTAACGGTTTTGGGTTTCGAGGCGCCGGAAGCGGTTCACGGTAACAAAATCAGTGAAATTACCGTTGTGCTGCGCCTTTCAGGTGATGCCCATTCTTGTATTGAACTGCTGAAATCCATCGAGAAAAATGAAAGAACTTTTATTGTGAAGGCTATGGAGATTTCTTCAGGCGATCGAGAAATGAATTTTGCACTGACCATAGGCGCCTTTAGAATGGATACATGATGAGAAGCTATCTATGGGATATAATTTTTATTGTTTTGGCTGTGATGATTGCTTTTTTGCTGGCAGGCAGGCCCGGAACTTTCCAAACTCCAGCGACTCAACCCGCGCAGCCTGATTCAGCAGCGGCAAAATCGGAGACAAAGTCAAATGAGAAGGCAATGGACATCATAAAAAGTGATACTGCGGCTTTAGAGAAAAGAAACATCTTTGATTCATCCGGCAGTTATCAGAATGGCGCACCGATTACCGTTCCGGATAATCCCTACGCTTTGCTTGGCGTTGTCAAGGAAGGAAATGTGATGAAGGCGATTTTTCGCGAATATACAGGCAAGGTCACTGAAATAACCGCGGGACAAAAGATGATTGATGGATTCCACGTGGCCGCGGTGGGCAATCCTTACGTTGTGCTCGAAAGGGGAAAAGAGAAAAAAAATTTTAATGTTTTCAGCGCTGGCATTTTGCCCTCAGGCAAGTATGAGACGGCGAAGCATTCATTAGACCGAAAGCTAAAGCTGGTTGCTGTTTTAGAAGGGACAGAGAAAAGGGCGGTCTTTAGAGATGCCGAAGGTTGTTTATCTATTCTGGGAATTAAGCAATCCCTGCCGGATGGTTCTGTTATTGCGCATATTGATTCGCGCCGGGTAAAGGTGCTTGACGGGAAGGTTGAAAAGGAATTGGCGCTTAGCACAGAGCCCTTGGCAATGGGTTCAAGCCTATCTCTTAAGACTGACAAATCCGCGGTAAAAGATTTTTCTGCCGATTCATCAGTCCCGGCGAGGAGACGCCCCCCTGGCAGATATAACAGGGAACATCAGAACATTCAGGGAGGCGATCCATGATAAAATTTGTCTTGCGGCTGATCATACTGGTTTGTTTGTGGGCGATGTTACAGGCACCTTGTCCCGTATTTGCCGCCGATGTCTACGCCTTTCATGACGATGAAGGGACAAGGTATTATACAAATATACCGGGACCGGGATGCACAAAAGTACGGTTTCCGTTGGCCAAAGAAAGAAATCTGCCTTCCACCCGAATTGCGGCGGAGAATCTGAAAGTGCATAACTATGAATCTTTGATTGTTCAGGCGGGAAAGACATATTCGATCGATCCCGACCTTATGCGGGCCGTCATCAAAGCCGAATCGAACTTCAATCCCCGCGCGGTTTCACCCAAGGGTGCGCAGGGATTGATGCAGCTCATGCCACAGACCGCCAGAGAACTGGGTGTTGTCGATCCTTTTGATCCGGCCTCGAACATCCACGGCGGCGCCATGTATTTAAGCAGGCTTCTCAATACACTGGAAGGTGACCTGCCGCTTTCTCTGGCTGCTTATAACGCCGGATTGGAAAGAGTGATGCAAAAAAAAGAGATTCCGGCCATCAGGGAAACAAGAAATTACGTGAAACTGGTAATGAATTACTACGCGAAGTTGAAAGATTACTAAACGGATGTTCGGCGTGAAGAATAAAATGTAGAAATGTGAAAGCAGAGGATACATGAGAAAATTTATTATTAGCGGTTTATTGATTTTATTGATGTTAATACTTTGGGGATGTGCGGCAAATAATTTTTCCTATAAGCCCGTCACTATTGATTCCCAGCGGACAAAGCCCATACAGACGTCAAATCCGTCGGACAATGCCGTCCGGGACGAGGCTGTTAAAATGTTGTCCTACGATCAGAAAGTTCCTGCCGGCCAGCGCTCAGCGCGGCAGCCCTTGAATGTGCAAAAATTAAAAGGCGTGGAAGGTCAGGTGTCGATCAATGTAAACCTCATGCGGCTGCCCGAATTTGTCATCTATGTGATTGGCGAAACGCTGAAGATTCCTTTTGTCATGGATCAGGCCATGATGGACGACAAGAGGGTGGTTACGCTGGCCACTCCTCAGCCGCTTTCAGCGGATGCCGCTCTGGAGATGGTTACCGGCGTCCTGGAAAGATATGACCTGATTGTGGAAGAAAAGTCCGGCGCCCTTCATGTCATGCAGAAACCGCCGACGCCCCGGCCAACAATGGAAATCCAGTCCGGCCTCGACACATCAGAAAGCAGAGGTGATATTTTACAAATTGTACCGCTCCGTTTTCTAAAAGCGGCGGAAATTCAGTCCCTGATTACGAATTTGACCAGGGGAAGCGTCCAGATCGAACCATACAGCCGGGAGAACATTTTAATCCTGCATGGCAACAGTATACAAATTAAAGAAATTATCGATTTTATAAACTACTTTGACGTCCCTTCTCTTCAGGCAAAGAAGGTCATGTTTTTCCGTCTCACGTACTGGCAGCCTGATGAGTTTATCGATCAACTGACAAAAATGCTGGAAGGCATGGGGGTTGTTGCTGCCAAGACAATAAAGGATCCCGGACCGGTGTTCATTGCCATCCGGCAGATGAATGCCGTTTTGGCTGTTGCTCCGGACGAAGCAACCATGAAATATATTCTGGATTGGAAGAATAGATTGGATACAGTGGAAGCAGCCGGTTCGGATGAAAAAGCTTATACGTTTGCGCCGCAATTTTCACGGGCATCGGATATTGTCGATTCATTGCTGAAGCTTTATGGCATTACACCCCGCTCCGAACTAAATGCATCCGGTAAAGATACATCGACAAATGCATCTGCGGCCGCAGCATCTTCAGGATATCAGACGACCGGTCAGGGGTTTCAGATTCCGGCTTCCGGAACACAGGCATCAAACAACACCGGGATAAACGGCGCGCAATTGCTTGCCGGGAAAACGGCTTCTTCCACCGCATCTTCCAGTGCCGCCGTGCTGCCCAATCTGAAAATCGCCGCGGATAACAACAAGAATATCGTCATCATGATCTGTTCGCCAACGGTTTACAGGCAACACCTTGAACTTTTGCGCCAGCTTGACACCCAAACCAAACAGGTGCTCATTGAGGCGACGATCGCGGAACTGACGCTAACGGATGAACTAAGATATGGCGTTGAATGGTATATCAATAATACCATCAATGGCGGTCCGATCACGGGAGGAACTTCAGGGAATCTCGGAGTCAGCGCTACTGGAACGCTGGGAATGCTTTTTAATTTTGCCACTGACGCCACAACAACAGCGAAATTAAAAGCCACGTTAAATGCATTCGCCTCGAAAGACAAAGCGAATATTCTTTCTACTCCCCGCCTGACCGTTTTAGATAATCATGAAGCGATTATCCAGATCGGCCAGGATGTGCCCATTGCCACGGGTCAACAGACCACATCGTCTTCAACGGTCACCGATCCCACGCTCGTTACAACCATCCAGTACAGGAGCCTGGGAATAATTTTGAAAGTGAAACCGACGATCAATACCGAGGGATTGCTGACGCTGGAGTTGGGCGTGGAAGTTTCGGATCTTTCATCATCCACAGGAGTCGCCAATTCTCCTATCATACTGATGCGCAAGGTTGACACATCTGTCGTGGCCGCTCACGGACAAACGGTGGCGCTCGGCGGCCTGATGAAAGAAAGCAAGGGAACGGTAGAGAAAAAAGTGCCGTTGCTGGGTGATATTCCTCTGGTCGGTACACTGTTCAAAAATACGGACGACACGACAGAAAGGACAGAACTGCTTGTGCTGGTTACGCCGACTATTCTGACAAAAACAGACGATACCACCAAAATTACGGATGAACTTAAGAAGGAAATTAAATGGATGAATTTTTAGGCCATCTGAATCAAACGGGCTCATGGTTAGACAGCCTCACACTAAAAATAGACTTTTTTAAAAGAGGAAAAATTATGACGGATAGAAAATTGCACAATGGAAGGCTGATAAACAGCGCCGGATTTACGCTTATCGAGATTCTGGTAGTCGTTATCATAATTGGTTTTATCGCCTCTCTCATCGCGCCAAACATTATGGGACGGTTTGAGCGGTCCAAGGAGGAAATTGCCAAAGCTCAGGTTGACATGCTCTCGTCGGGCGTCATGTCCTTTAAAGTCGATATGAACCGTTATCCCGCGAAACTGGAAGAATTAATTCAATCGAAAGATTCTAAATGGCGGGGGCCTTATCTTTCCAAACAGACTCTGCCGAAAGATCCGTGGGACCGGGATTATTTGTACAAAGCGCCCGGCGAACACGGAGCATTCGACCTTTACTCTCTCGGACCGGATGGGATATTGGGAGAAAAATCCATTAAAAACTGGTGAACAATAACATGCTGGAGACACTGCTTAAAGAAAATTGCACCATCAGGCCCGAAATGTTCGAAAAGGCCAGAGAAATTCATAAAGAACATGGGGGGGACATCGGCCATGTTTTAGTGCGTTTGGGCGCGATTACCGAGGCACAGCTTATTGAAGCGCTTGCCGCCGGGTTAAATCTGGCTGTTTATCATGATGAAGAGGATCAGGATAATGAACTCATTCCTCTGCTTGAAGAGAATCTTGATATCAAATTCCTCTTTATGCATCAGATTTTTCCTTTTAAAGCGGACAGGGAGCGCGGTATTCTTTATGTTGTAACAGACAACCCTTTTCAGCACAGTATTTTTGAATATGCCGGAGGTCGAACGGGTTTTAAGATAGTTCCCGTTCTTGCTCCGGAAGGAACCGTTAAAGAACTGATTCGGGGTTTTAGAGGCGAAAAGAATAGAGACTTTGTTTCTCTTGATGACGAAACTGACATGGCAAAGCTGAAAGAAATGGCTTCTGAAGCGCCGGTTATTCAGTTTCTCAACCATCTTCTGGGGCGGGCGGTCGAACTTCGCGCGTCCGATATTCATATCGAATCGGCAGAGCACCGTTTCCGTGTGAGAATGCGGATCGACGGCATTCTTCATGAAAAAGATGTTCTGGAAGAAAAATTTTATCTGGCGGCTGTATCGAGGATAAAACTTCTGGCGAGCCTGGATATCGCGGAAAAGCGACTTCCGCAGGATGGAAAATTTTCCACAAGAATATCTTCTCACCTGCTCGATATTCGCGTCTCCACGATTCCCACCATCAGCGGTGAAGGCGTTGTCCTGCGCCTTCTTTACCGGGAAAAACTCAGCTTCGATCTGGAAAATCTGGGGATGGAAGAGGATCACCGGGATTTGATTACGGAGTTGATCAGGCGTCCGCACGGCATGCTCCTGGTGACAGGACCGACCGGATCGGGGAAAACAACAACGCTTTATTCAATACTGACAAGGCTCAACAGAGAAGAAAGAAAAATCATTACGACGGAAGATCCTGTGGAGTATCAGCTTCAGGGTATCAATCAGATTCAGGTTAAAAGCGAAATCGGCCTGACGTTCGCGGGAGCTCTACGTTCCATTTTACGCCATGACCCTGATGTGATAATGGTTGGAGAAATACGGGACAAAGAAACAGCGGAGATATCCATTCAGTCCGCTCTGACCGGCCATTTTGTACTTTCCACCCTTCACACCAATGATGCCGCGAGCAGCCTCTTCCGCCTGTCCGAGATGGGCGCGGAAGGGTACCTCATTAATGCCGCCGTTACGGGACTTGTCGCTCAGAGAATCGCCAGACGCAATTGCCCGTTTTGCAGTCGTCCCGACAATCCTCCCGAATATCTTTTGCGGGAATACGGCATCCCGGACATCATAAAGCGTTTTGAGAAACTTATTCCCGGCGGTCCTGCCTATATGAAGGCCGGGGGGTGCCCGCAGTGCGCCGGCACCGGTTATCGCGGAAGGACGGCAATATTTGAACTTTTCGATTACACGGATAACTTAAGAGAAGTGTTTTCTAAAACGATGTCGCTGGAGAACTTACGGAGGACCGTATGCGCCAATCCCGATTTTCGCCTTCTGCGGGAAGACGGCATAATTAAAGCGATCAAGGGATTAACCACCATTGAGGAGGTACTCAGAGTTTGTTAGAAGATTTCTCCTGGGCCGGCGTTGACCAAAGAGGAAAGGAAAGCCGCGGCATTATTGCGGCCGCCAATCGTGGGGACGCGCTCGTCCGTTTGAAAGAAAGAGGTCTGACCGTCACCGTTCTCGAAGAAAAAAAAGGCGCGCAAATATCTTTTTCCCGCGGACGGCGGGTCAACAATCAGGATATCTGCTATATGGCGAGAGAACTTGGCACCTTGCTGCGTTCGGGTATGCAGATAGACAAGTCTTTGGATATTCTGATGCACTCGGCGGAAAAGCAGGACATGAAAGAAATACTCTCCTTCATCCTGACCAATATACGGTCGGGCAAGAGTGTAACCTCAGCGTTTGGCGAGACCGGCCGGTTCAGTCAATTTTTGATCAACATGATCCACAATAATGAGGAAATAGGGCGGCTTCCCGATGCTTTCGAAAGCATCGCCAGGTATCTGCGTTTTCAGATTCAGTTTCGGGGCGAAATCCGGGACGCCATGACCTATCCCGCTTTTCTTATTTTTGCCAGTATGGCAACTTTTATTATCATCTTTCAGTTCATTGTGCCCCGTTTTCTGGGAATATTCGGCGCCTCGGCGGACACTCTTCCGGCAGCGGCGAGGTTTCTTTTCGCCATGAGCCATTGGCTGAGTATGAAAAACATGCTCATTGCCGGGTCTGTAATACCTGTCATTTATATTTTGGGCCGATTATATCCGGCGAAAATCCATTTCTCCGGCCTGCAGGAGAAGCTTATCCGTGTACCTTTGGTCGGTAGCCTTATTCTGAACCTGGAACTGTCGCAATTTTCCTATTCCATGCACGCCATGCTGGAGGCTGGGGTAGAGTTCATCAAATCCCTGCGTCTTTCGACAGGCCTGATCAGCAACGCAAGCCTGAGGGAGAGCCTGGAAGCAGTTGCAGTTCAAATCAGGGAGGGCGGGAAAATTGCCGATTCTTTCGCGCAGGTTTCCCTTTTGCCGCCCATGATTCCTAACATGATTCGCGTCGGCGAAGAGAGCGGCAATCTAAAGGATATATTTTTTGAAATCTATCAGATATTTGATGAAAGGTTCAAAACCAGCGTTAAGCGGGCGCTGACACTTCTTGAACCGGCCATTATCATCGTGATGGGCATGCTCGTGGGGTTTATCGTGCTCACCCTGATCCAGACAGTCATGAGTGTGGGCAATCTGAAATTTTGAAGCAAGCCGGAAACTTCTCTAAAAAAATGTAAACATATCTTAACAAAAACGTAACAATTTTCATGTAAATATAAAAAACAGTAAAGAATTCATACATTCTATCCAGGAGACAAACCGGTTGCATCCATTGAAAAACAAAAAGCCGGAATTGCAAGTGTTTAATTCTTATCATGACAGGCTTTTTATTTTGCACTGACGGAAATGGAAGTGAAAATGGACAACTTGGAAAATGAAAAAATAGTTTACACTCCAATCTCAGGGATCAGTGTTTTAACAACAAATATTTCCGCAATCATTATGGTAAGTATCATATTGGCTTTTGCCGTGTGGGGTTATTGGGTTGCGGGTTTAAGTCCGGGAGAGGATGCCGAAAAATCATTAAGCAGTAAAGCTTCTTCCCCTGCCGACGAGTGGAGCTATTTTAATTTGCTGAATCTCGGCATCCTGAAAAGAGCTTACGACGGCACCTTTTACGTCAATAGACCAGGCCTTATTACCGAATATTCCTATGCATCGGTTGATGACGCGCGCCAGGCTTTTGTTTTCGGCGGGACTGTTGTAAATAATTTTGGGTCGCCAGCTGATGATGCGGCGAAAAATATTGGCGCTCCGGCGGGAACATACGGCGTAGAGGATATCAGACATTTCGTGCAGTTCAACGATTACAGCAGCGGCAATTATGATAGTTCCGCAATTCCGGAATACGGCCCATATGTGTATGAAGGCAGCTCTAGTACCGTATCGGACGTTATGATATTTTTTCATCCGTCTAACGGTTCGGGTTCCGGATCGGGTTCGGGGACGAATCCGTCTCCCACTCCTCTTCCCGGAGCGTTTCCTCTGTTTGGTTCCGGACTGGCTCTCTTATGGCTACTGAGTAGAAAATCAAAATTTTAGCTTTTATGTCAAATTGTTCAGGACAGAAAAAAAGTTAACAGTAACGATGAGCGATATGCGAATGATCATAATTTAGCATATCGACAGAAATAAGAATCAAGAATCAAAGGCAGTAACCCTTGCCTTGGGCAAATTTCAGAATTCCGCACTTTCCCAGCGCGCATGCTTTTCGCGCGTCATCGCAGCCCTGCTCTTTTATGCCCTGACCTAAATGGACATTCGCTCTGGCATAGTAGCCGTAAACATCATCCGGTTTTAGACGGATATCCTCATTAAGGTCTTCGATGGCGTGTTGATACTGGCCGAGTTCGGCGTAAACGGTCCCGCGATTGTAATAAGCGTCGGCATAATACGGTATCAGGCGAATGGCCTCGTTAAAGTCGGCAATGGCAAGTTCGCGCCGGCCAAGAGCGGCATAGGCATTGCCCCGGTTATTGTAAGCTGTCGCGTATTTAGGATCACGGTTGATTGCTTTATTAAAATCTTCAACGGCGAGTTGGTACTTACCCAACCTGTTATAGGCGTTGCCCCGGTTGTTATATGCTTTTAAATTCGCCGGATTGATACTGATGGCCTTGCTGAAATCTTCGATGGCAAGTTGATTCTCGCCTAATTTATCATAGACATTCCCCTTGTTGTAGTAGGCATCATCATAATCCGGTTTTATACGGATTGCTTCCTCATAGTGATAAATGGCCTCTTTGATTTTTCCCTCTTTGGAGAGGGGCAAGGCTATATTGTAATGCATTACGTAATTATCCGTTGTCACCTGCAAAGCATGGTTGAACAGCGTTATGCTGTTTTCCCAGTAACTGGTTTGTTTACAGCTTAAAATAGAAATGACGGCCAGAAAAGTTATTGCGGCCGGATACAAAATTTTCCTGCGCCTGTCTTCGCTTTTAAACAGAGACGGCAAACCCCAAACGAGCATTACGGCAATACCGATAGAGGGCAGGTAATGATAACGATCGGCTATCGCGTATGGCGCCGCTGTGGATATCTGAATGATTCCGATAACGGGTAGAATGGTTATCGCGAACCACAACCATCCGGTAAAAAGGTATGGCAGGCGTTTCGCTGTGGCAATAACAGCGGCGCTGATGACGATAATCAGAAAGACGGACGCCGCAACCTGCCATACGGGAATATGCACCCTAAAAGGATATAAGACAGACAAATCATACGGCCAGATAGTCTTTACCAGATAGGTTATAAAAGAAACGGGAGCGTTGGCGAGCCTGGCGCCAAGCGGGAAGTTATTCGAAGGCGCGCCGCCGGAATCACTAACAGTGATGATCATGAGAACGGCAGACAAAATAAAAAAAGGCACTTTATCCCAAAAGCGAAATCTGTCATGGCGGAATTCTGTAATTTTTGTTTCCGGCGAAACGCGTCTGTTGAAAGGAGATGGATTTTCTTTCCCGTTTTCTTTATCCGCTTTATTTTTCTTTTTCCCCTGTTTTTTGGAAACAGGTGCAATATCCGTCAGGACAGCTTTGTTTTCAAAGGATCGAAACCCGATACTGTCCGGATTACATCGCAAGAAGGACAACGGCCAGTAATCCAGAAGAATTAAAATCAGAGGCAACGTAACAACCATGGGCTTACTCATCAGAGCCAGGATAAAACACAAAAGAGCAGACAGGTATCTTTTGATATCCGGTTTTTCCCTGTAATAAACATAAAGGCATAAAGTGAGCATCCAGAAAAAAGCGCTTAAGACGTCCTTGCGCTCGGATACCCAGGCAACCGATTCCACATGCAGGGGATGAAGCGCGAAGATGGCCCCCACGAAGGCGCTCTTCCAGACGTCGCCTGTCATGCGGCAAAAAAGCCAAAAAAGCAGCAGCGTACTCAATATGTGCAGAATAAGGTTGGTGACATGATACCCGCCGGCGTTAGCGCTGTAAAATTCAGAATCCAACATGAAAGAAAGCCAGACCATTGGGTTCCATAAACCGACATGTTTTGTGGTAAACGCCCAGCTAATGCCTTCAGGCGTGACGCCGTTCCGGATGACGCCGTTTTCGGTAATATAAACCGGATCATCGAAATTGATGAAATCATATTGATACACCTGCCCGAAAACCGCGAGTGTAGCTATTACCAAAACAATATATATGATCAATTTTTGTCTATGCGATTGGATATTAGGTTTATTTGCCATAAGCGGTTTTTAGTTCCCTGAAAAAGTTTTGTATGGTCCGGAAAAAAATTTGTCATCAATAACAAAATATATTTTGCCTGATTTCTTACATGATTTATAAAACAAAATGAAAGCAGAAAAACATATTGGACGAAAAATTCATAACATTGTCACTTGCCCTTAATAGAAATGCAATAAAGCCCTGATAAAACGGCGTCAAATAAAGAATTGACAGGCTGACGCCTGTTCTACGAAGAAAACGGATAATATTAATTCCGTCTTCATGACTGACAAAAATTGCACGGCGATGAAAATTTTCGGCGTCATGAAAAAATGAAACATAAAATAATTGATGGGTAAATTAAGGCAGGCTCGCGAAAACCGGCAGGCGAAAAAAGAGATTAATAATGAAAGGCCGAAAATAATTCACCGATATTTCATTTGGCCGTAATCAGGGTGTAATAATTGAGTGTTAATTTGCGGCCATAAACATCAAAATGGTTTTTATTTACAGAGGCATTCATTAATATGACCACAGAAAAACCGGTGGACAAAGTAAAGAAGATTCTGGACGTCATAAAAGCGCTTATGGAAAAGAAATTCACCGGGTATATGAAAGTAAATTTCAACCGCGGAAACGTCGGCAGAATAGAAAAGTTTGAAGAAATTCTAAAAAAATAAATATTCAGGGTACTTTGCTGACCGGCAGAAAATCTGCCTGGGGAACCAGAAAGCCCGAATTAAGAAGGTGCATTTTCTTAATTCGGGCTTTTTTTATAAAACTTCCGAAGAATACCACTTCATAATGGCGGGGATAACTGCGGTGAAGAGGTAAGGGGTAGCAAACCCGCTTCATGCATTTTGGATGACCCGCGGCTTGCCACGGGAAGTTTCAGTTATACAGGGTACTTCGCTGACCTGAAAAGGTAACAGAAAGCCCGAATCGAGAGCTTGTTGTACTTGGTTTGGGCTTTTTCTTGGAAAAAGTCAATAAGCTCAAAAAACAAATAAAGGAGGTGATAGGGACGTAAAATGTTTTGCGGATAAATGATGGTTGGGGGCGCAGGCTTTCTACCAGTAATAATAATTAATAAAAAGATATGTTAAAGGAGAATATTAATGAAAAAGAAGCTTTTTTTAATTGCGGCAACATTCATGCTGATGTTCAGTTTTGCCGGCCAGGCCATGGCGAGTTTCGCTGCCGGCGATCTGATTCAGGTCGTGTTAACCAATGACGGATCGGGAAGTGAAGTTGTGACCGATCTGGGTTCATTCACCAGCAATACCACGTCAGGCAGTATTACGGATACAACTTTGAGCAATACGGTTGATTTCACCACCAATTTTTCAGGACAATCTTTATCCAATCTCAATGTTGTCTACTTTGTTGCTGACGGATCCAATACGGGTATCTGGGTAACAGGTAATGACGGAGGCCAGTCAAATTCATCCGGTAAAAAATCCGGCACAAATTCCGCGCTGACTAATCTGCTGAATTATTATGCGTCACTGGGATCCGGATCTCAGGTTGTCGGCGCATCAAGCGACACGAATTCCTATTGGAGTTTAATGGATAAGGGTGGAGTCGGCGTTGGAACATTTGATGGTTTTATTCATCTTACAGCCGACGCGGATTCGAGTCTTGCCGCCCTTGCTACGACCGGTTATGTTGATCAGTACCTCTATTATTATGCCGCTTCAACCTTGAATTCAGCCAAAAGCGGCGTCGAAATCGCTGATATCCGCACCTTCGCCGACGGCCATACCGAGATTATTCCGCTTGTCAGTACTCCGCTGCCGGCGGCTGTATGGCTGCTGGGCTCCGGCCTTATGTGCCTTGTGGGAATCAGAAGAAGAGAAACCGCGGTTTAATGCGTAGTTTCAAACCATTAAGAATTAAATTTTTATAAGGAGACTTAAAAATGAAGTTAAAAAATATTTTCAGGAGTTTTGTTACGGGGGCTGCGATGCTGGCCATCGCCGGCACGGCGTCAGCGACCACCTATGACATTAATATCTACGGAGCATCGGCTCAGTTTACATTCTGGAATTCCGTGGCGTCGCCCTGGATCAAGGCCCAAACGGGATGTTCAACCGACACACCCGTTCAGTACACCTTTGACGGCAATAACAAAATAACCAGAGTGACTTGCACCGGCGGGGATACGTATAACATTCGCGTTTCCTCCAAGGCTTCCTTTGATGGAATTCTTGCCCTCAAAGGCGATGCCACTTACGCTACCGTAGGCACAACAGCTGAGGCATGTTCTGCCGGCGATCCCGGCGATCCCGGCGCGTCACTGCGCGGATACTACCGGAAGATGGTGGATGAAACTACCTGCTCAGGCACTACCTGCTCAGGGCTCAAATGCGTCAGGGTAACCGTCGGCGCCTCCGATGTTGCGGGCGCATCTTTCAAACAGAGTTCTCTTGGCAATCAGCACGGCAGCACCGGATCGGTGATTTACAGAGGCTTTAATGGAATTTCCACAACAGGCATTAACTCATCCCGGCCGTTTGTCGTTCCCTTCGCGTTTTATGCCAATACGCAAAACGCAGCTTTGAATACCGCGATGAACAACAACATTACCCGTATGATGGTTATACTTCTTTTCTCCGGCCAGATAGATGACTGGAATGAATTGGGCACGAATTATCCCGACCTGCACACTTCTGTTTGTCTGCGCCATGCGGGCTCCGGCACCCATTCCACGCTTGACTTTGCGATTATGAGAGGCAATGGATGGGGCGGTACATTAGCAGCACAATCGAATGTTCCGGGTCAAACGGCAACGACTGTCAGCGGTCAATCTCTGGCAGCATACGATAACACCATGCCTGACCTTTATTTCAATGACACAACGGGCGATGAGCTGGGCTGCATCAATTCTTATGCGGGTGCGATCGGTTATGCCGATGCCGACAAAGAAGTTTCCCTCACCAATCATACTGTCAATGGCTACGCCAATATACAGCAAATCGCGTATCAGGGTGAATACCCTTCGGCTGACGCCATCGCAAACGGCCGCTATGATTTCTGGACAAACGAATGGGCCTACAAGGATCCTACCCTGACCACTCCTCTTCTTACCGCGGTAAACAGTCTTTTGAGTTATGTCAGTGGCCATATTCCGACGAGCGAGCAGCCTTTCTGGATGGATCAGAACGCTATGACGTTTGAAAAGGCAACTGATCAGGCTTATCCTCAACGTTAAGAGATTATGTTAAACAACAGCGCCTCAAACTAATAATTTATTATAGGGTTGCTCTGTTTGGTTGACAATGATGCGGGGCTCCTTCGGGAGCCCCCTTCTTTTTTTATGTAATTGTCAGAATCATTATTTACCCTCGAATCAGACCTTATCTTTTTCGGATTGACCGTAATACCCGGTTAACTGGCCAGGCATTTATCCCCGGTGGCCGGGTCAAAATAGAGTGTTGCCGAAAAATAATTTTCTCTTCTGCAGGGATTTTCGTGGGGGATTGTCCAGGGACATTTTTTTATCAATCTTTCATGAAGCCGCAACAATATCACAACAAAGCTATGTTAGTTATGCGGCCATCTAGAAGAGGGCCTGATGATAAAGGCGCTGAATATATTGAATAACCGGCAAAAGGCTCATTAATTCTTCTTAAACCGCGCATTTTTGCGGTAATTAATAACGGTATTAGTCAAGGATTTTATATGGATAGGATGACAAGACTGGTGGAAGTCATCGAAAATCTTATCGAGAGCGAAATTACCGGCTATATCAGGATCAATTTCACACAGGGCAGTCTGGGAAGGATAGAGAAATTTGAAGAAATTGAGGATGCCGCCTCGATTGTCAGGGAGCGAAAAAAAAATAAGAAGGAAGAAGATAAGAATGTCAATCATGAATCTAAATAATAAACCGGAAAAAAACAGGTTTTTATTGCCGGTTCTCATCGCATTTCTGCTTGTCGTAATGGGTTGCGCCACATCCTCAAGCCTGAGGACGGCCAAAGCAGGCGATATCGCGGATATTGATTTCCACTGCCTGCTGCAAAGCGGAGAAATCGCAGCGGCGACGGATGACAATGCCGTAAAAAAAGACCTGCCCAGGGCAAATATTTATATCGTCCGGGATAAGAAAGAACCCATATCTGTCATCGTCAAGAGTCCCGCTGATGTACCTGTCGCGGAGAAGGAAAGGATTTTCGAGGATGACGTCATCGCGGCTCTCTCGCCGCATTTGACCGGAATGAAGGAGGGAGAAACGCGTCATGTGGAGTTGACAGCGCAGAATAATCCCCTGAGGACAAAGGAAGATTACGTCATCAGCCTGACGCGTGTCCGTCAAAAGCCAAAGGAAATGAAGATGACTATTGAAGAATACAAATCCCGAGCGGGCAAATCTCCCGAAACAGGACAGGTCTTCGTCTCCGATTCAGCCATTTCCGGCCGTGTGGAGGCCGTTACCGAAAAAGAAGTTATTATCAGGTTTTCCATAAAAGACGGCGCTACAATAAAAACACCATTTGGCGATGGACGAGTCCGGGAAGAAGCTGATTCCTACAAAATTGATATTGACGCGCGAAAAGGGAGTCTTGTCCGTTCGGCTCATCTGGTAGGCAGGATAACCGATGTTGATGACAAGAGCATGACCATTGATTACAGAAATCCCTTCGGCGGTGAAACACTATCCTGCGATGTGACCGTCAACCGGATAACAGAGGATGAAGCCATGCAAGACAAAACGGTGGAAAAATGACAGGTAGCTTAAATATTGCCAGGCGTCTTTCCTTTCTTTTTCTTCTGTTTGCGGCATTTCATGTTTTTATTCACGTGAACAGGGCGGAAGGCGAAGAAAAAGTGGCGGCCTTCAAAATAAAAACATTTGAGATTTCAGGAAACAGCCTTTTTACCACGGATAAACTGCGCGAAATTATCAAAGCCTTTACCGGCAACAAGAAAACCGCGGAGGATGTGGAAAAAGCAAGGGACACTCTGGAGAAGTTCTATCATGATTCCGGTTATCCCGCGGTTCTGGTCAACATACCTGAACAGACCGTCAAGGACGGCGTGGTCAAACTGCAGGTCATCGAGAGCCGCATCGGCAGAGTGAAAATTTCAGGGAACAGATATTTTACGTCGGAAAAAATGATGAAAGACCTCAGTTCTTTCAACTCGGGCGAGATACTTTATCTGCCAAAAGTTCAGGAAGAAATCAGCCGGCTGAACAGAAATCAGGATTTCAAGGTGGAACCCGTCATGACGCCCGGAAAAGAGCCGGGCATGATCGATGTCGAACTGAAAGTTGAAGACCACATGCCTCTGCACGCGAGTCTGGAACTGAACAACAGATGCAGTCCGGACACTGAATCATTGCGGCTCAACGGAATATTTCACTACGACAACCTGTGGCAAAAGGAACATTCCCTTACGCTTCAATACCAGACGGCGCCCCAAAACTCAAATGAGGTGCAGGCGGTTAGCGCTTCTTATATTCTGCCGGCGCCGTGGGAAAAGGATCACCAGTGGATTTTGTTCGGCATGTGGTCGGACAGCGATGTAGCCTTCGGTGAAGATTTTGCAATGATCGGAAAGGGAAATATTTTCGGAACGCGTTACGTCATTCCCCTGCCACCATATAAACTTTACGCTCACAACGTCACGCTCGGTCTCGACTACAAGTCTTTCAAAACAAATCTTAATATGGGCGCAAGTACGGGAGAAATTGATACTCCCGTTACCTATATGCCTCTGTCTTTAGCCTACGGTTCCGTATTACAGGATTCATGGGGCGGGATGACCCAGTTTAGCGCGGCCATGAACGTATCCTTCAGGGGGATTGTTTCAAACCAGAGGGAATTTGATAACGACAGTTATAAGGGAAGAGCGGATTATCTCTATTTTACGGCAGGCGTCCAACGCGATCAGAAGCTGCCGCTGGATATGGGGCTTATGATAAAAGTGGACGGACAGATATCCGACCAGTCGCTGATTTCCAATGAAAAATACGCGGCAGGCGGTATGGAAAGCGTCCGCGGGTACAAAGAAAGCGAGTCCCTGGGCGATAACGCGGTTCACTCCAAAGTGGAGCTTTCTTTTCCTGATCCCCTCGGAAAATCGGGAATCGGAAAACGGTTACAGATAACACCCTATATCTTTTATGATTTCGCATTGCTCACAGAAATTGATCCCGCTTCCGGTCAGACCAGCAGTTACCGGCTTGAAGGCACGGGAGCGGGCGTGCGCGGAACGTTGACGAAATATTTGGAGTACGAGGCTGACTGGGCTGTGGCCCTAAACGATACGGATCAGACAAAGAGCGGCACAAACATGTTTTATTTTAAAATAAAAGCTCTGTTTTGATAACGAAGAGGAGGATATCATGAAAAAAGGCTCGCGGGTACTGTTGAAAAAAGCTTATCTGCCGGGCTGCGCCGCAGACCGCACAGCTCAATGCATATCTGTATACCCCTCGCTGTCCGGTTTTTTGTGCGCCCTGCCTCTTTGCATTATTGAACAGCTCCGAAACATGAGGTCTATCGGCAAGCCCGCTTTTCACACCGCCGCTGTTTTTCTCCTGCTTTGCTGCTGTTTTATGATGATTCCCTTTTGCTCAGTGGCGGGAACGTTGACGATTCCGGGCTTCAACTCGGCCATAACCGCCCCTCCGGCGACTAACGCCTTGCCTGTTCTGAAAAATCCCGGCGTTCTCCCCGCTGGTGTTTCAAGCCTTGATACATCCACAGCCAATAAGCTCGTCATCCATCAGGATCAGTCTCAGGCAATCATTGACTGGTCTTCTTTCAACATAGGCGCCGATGCCTGGGTGCAGTTCGATCAGCAGGGCCATACAAGCTGGGCCGCGCTGAACAGGATTTACGACCAAAATCCCAGCCTGATTTTTGGCAAGCTTACGGCGGATGGAAAGATATATCTCATTAACCAAAACGGAATTCTGTTCGGCCCCGGTTCGCAGGTGAACGTCTATTCACTTGTAGCCTCGGCGCTCAATATTCGAAATGACGATTTTATCAAATCATCTCTGAATTTCTATCTGGAAACGGGGACGACAACCAATGACGTTGATTTGTCGGGCAATCCCTATTCCTACAGCGGCCTAACCTATAATGCCAGCGCCGCCGTTTCAAATTTCGGACAAATCACCGCCGCAACCGGCGGTTCCGTGTTTCTCATCGGGCCGAATGTGGAAAACTACGGTAGCATTGACGCGAAGATGGGACAAATCGGCCTGGCCGCAGGCACTCAGGTTAGTCTGATAACCCCGACGGTTGATCCCGAAGCCACAGAGTACCAGAGAACGGCTCTAATAGTGGACGTTACGGATGGCTTTGGCCAAGCTGTGAACAGGGAAGGCGGACAACTGACGGCGGATATGGGACTTATCGGGATGTACGGCGGCATAGTCAATCAGGATGGCCTTATCCGCTCGGTTACCGCTGTTAATTATCAGGGACGTATCGAGCTTGTCGCCAGCGACAAGATCGTCACGGGAAGCAACAGCACCATAGAGTCTCCCATTTCGACTTCATCCGATACATCCGTGACCTCCACCTCATCCTTCGGAGGCGTCGTAAACATGAGCGGTAATTTCGGAAATCCTGAAAATCCCAGCTCGGCGCCTACCGGAACTATCGAACTGAACGGAACTATCAACGTGCCTTCCGGCACAGTGAATCTAAGCGCCGCGGATAGGGTGTTTCTCCAAACGGGAAGCTCAATCAGCGTCGCGGGCGCCTGGAGTGATGAGAGCGCCCAGGCTCTGGCAATACAGGTGCAGCTCAACAGCGTAGAGCTCGCGGACGCTTACGGGCAGAAGGACGGTATTCTGAAAGGAGCGACCATTACCGCAAGCATTCTTACGGGATCTTCCATTGGAAATATCAATGACGCCATTCTCAACCGGCAGGAAACGGCTCTGGAGCAGGCCATCAGGGCGGGAGCGATAACGATCAACTGCAGCGGCGGATCAAGTGACATTATTCTCAAAGAAGGAGCGGTCCTCGATTTTTCCGGCGGCGGAATACGTTACAGCGGAGGCGTTATATACACGACGGAATTGGTTTCCGGCGGAAAAATTTACGACATCAGCAATGCTCCGCTTTACCTGCACTATGACAAAATAATCGAAGGTTTGGGAACCTATGTGCAGGCCCACACACAGGGAGGCGACGCGGGCACGCTTACACTGGTTGCCGGAACCGTTGTGCTCGACGGACAGCTCAGAGGATCGGCAACCAGAGGCGCTTATCAAAACACCTGGACGGCGGAGGATTCAACGGCGGGATCTTCCTATTTGCTATCCGTTGCCCAGGGGCTGGAAATTCCCCGGGGCGGGACATTGATCATTGGTAACACACCCACTGAAACAAAAGTGGGAGAGGAGGATGCCGTCGTCAAGGAAATCAGCGTTGAAAACACAGCGGCGCCCTCGCTCGGCTCAAGTTTCGGTCCGAACGACAATCTCCCGAACGATTTGACTGTCATCCCCGTCAGCACCATTAACGCGGCCGGCTTAAGCAATCTTTATCTTTCCGCCGACACCACGATAACAACGGACAGCGGCACGCAGATTAACCTGTTGCCGGGCGGGACATTTACAGCTTATGCCCGAAGCATCGAACATAACGGGAGCATCATCGTTCCTTCGGGAACCATTACTCTGAAACTTTCGGATTATCTGCCGCCCGTGAATGGATTAAGCGATAGAATATTTCTTGCATCCGGAAGCATCCTTGACGTCTCCGGCCAGAAAATTGATAACACCCTGAAGGGCAATACATCCGCTGTCTCCTATGGCGCGGGCCAGATTGGCGGTGGGACCATCAATATATTGGATGAAACGGACAATGGACAGGGCGTCTTTGTTAAAAGCGGGGCGGTGGTGGACGTAAGCGGCGGTTACTTCATTGACTCCAAGGGCAATGTTACCGGCGGAAACGCCGGCGCTCTTATGATTCAGGGAACAAACATCATGCTGGACGGCGATTTGCGCGGCTACGCTCTGGCTGATGCCTCCGGGAAAATCAGAGGGGGATCCATCACAATTAATTCAACAGATATAACTGTGGCCAATGCGTCATCCGAATGGCCGCAGGATTTTACGGCGGACAGCGACGTACCTGCTGATATGGCCGGTAAATTCATCATCGCGGGAAACCGGTTTGCCGATACAGGCTTTACGCAAATCGCTCTCAACAGCCTCAATGATATTCTCATAGAGCCGGGCGTCTCCATAACCACATCGCTTGTCAGGTTGAATTATCCGTCGTCGGGACTCCAAACGGGGAACGCTGTATCCGGATATAGCCAGGCTGTGGCAGGCCGGCCGGACCTGATACGCCTTGACGATTCCATAGCCTACATGGCCGGCGCATCTTCATTTACCGCTGCCGCGGGTCAAACATTCAGCGGATCCTATATGCAAGCTTCAAACAATATGAGATCATCTGTCGAAGGGACGCAGACCCTTACCGTTTCTACCGGTTCTTTAATAAGCACGGCTCCGGGAGGCAAGATAACACTATCGGCTCCGGCTGAAGTGGACATTGCCGGTACTCTGCAAGCTTTGGGCGGAAAGATTAATATCAAAACGACAGGCGATGCCAACAATCGCGGAGATGTGAAGCTGGAAGATGGCGGTCAAATTCTTGCGGCAGGTTACAACCTTCCCGACGCGACCGCAACGGTTCCGGGTTTCGGCGTGAACCGGACCCCCGAGAGCGGCGGGACAGTAACGCTCTCGGCGGCCGGAAACATCATACTGGATCAGGGATCGTTGATTGATATTTCAGGATCGGCGCCGGTGGAAAACGCTCTTAAATCAACTGACGGGAAAATTATTCAGTACGCGGATGCCGGCAGTCCCGGCACCCTTTCCTTGACGTTTCAGGGTGATTTGACCTGGCAGGGCGACGTATACGCGAAAGCGCAGATGAACAACATTCAGGGAGGTACCCTGAGCATAAGTGCGACCAACTTGCTTAGCCTAAGCGACGGTGACTTTCAGAAATATCTTACGGCAGGTTTTGACAGCCTGACTTTGAAGAGCTATACCGCTCTGCAGTTTACCGGAGACATTAACGAAAGCCTAGGAAGAGAATTGACTCTCGACGCGCCGGTGATAGCATGTCCCGGCGGAAACACGGTATCTCTCGGCGCGCCCTGGATTGTTCTTGCCAATACTTCTCCCAAAGAAGGCGGGCAGCCGACTTCGGGAGACGGACATCTGACGCTTGACGCCATCTGGCTTGATATAAACGGAAGCATCATCATCAGCGGATTTAAGGATGTAAATCTGGATGCCACGAGGGACATCCGTTTAACGGACCAATCTTATACGTCGTCCTATGTAGGAAAACTTTACGTTGCCGGAGACCTGACCATGAAGGCCGACCGTATCTATCCGACGACGAATTCCACCTTCAGCCTTTTTTCCACGGGCGAGATGACCATCCTTCCTGCTGACATTCCCGTGGGCGGAGATATCTATTCCGCCGGTGGAAATTTGATTTTGGGCGCGTTGGGCGGCATTGATATCGAAGGGGTGGTGGCGGCGCCCATGGGCACCATCGTCCTGCAGAATTATCTTGACGATTCGTCCAAAAGCACGGGAGGACGAATTTATCTTGCCAACGGCAGCATCGTTACAACGGTCGGTGATGCCATGGTCAAATATGGCGATCTCGATGCCAATGGGGTATGGACTGTTACGGATGAGTCGGGAAAGGTGACAACGGTGAATAACACTCCCGCGAATTCCATAACCATTAACGCGGCAGGAGGAGATGTTGTTGCCGCGAGCACCGCAAAAATCGATGCATCCGGCGGCGGGTCGATTTTTTCCTACCTTTGGCAGAAAGGCATTGAAGGTTCCGTAAATCCGCTCACAAAACCGGGGCGATATGTCGTTATAAGCGACAATTCCATACAGTTACCCGGCGCTTCCGTTTATATAACAGGCGGAGGCGGGCTTGCCGCGGGAACCTACTCTCTCCTGCCGATTGAGTATGCTTTTTTGCCGGGAGCCTACATCATAGAGGTGCAATCAACAAGCGTTATTCCCGTGCAGGGCGCTGTGTCTAAAGAGGGCTATTCCCTCACTGTCGGGTATGCGTCCGTGGCCAATACCGCGATTCAGGCAACTAAACCGGTGGTCTACAGCGTGAGATCGGCAGCGGATGTTCTGGCGGAGGGTAATTTCGAGACGACAACTCTGACGGCCGGCAACGGCGGAAATATCACTGTTTCCGGTAAAACGACAATTATCGACTGTATCCTGCAAGCCACGGCCCTCACCGGTTATCAGGGCGGAGTTTTAAACCTGAGCGGCCTGAATATTATTGTTCAACAAAGCGGCGAAAATGATCTGCCCTCAAACTTTGATTTCACTACGGCATTGGATTCCAGCCTTCAGGACAAGATGATAATTTCCGCCGAGAGCATTTCCGGCAAAAGCTTCAGCAATGTCAACCTGGGAGGAGATGAAGCCAACAGCATTGAAATCGACGCGGGAGCCGTTGTGGACGCGAATAATATTTCTCTTACCGCCAACAAGACTACGTCTTTGTCAGCCCCGTCCATAACCATACAGTCCGGCGCGAAACTGGGCGTTGTGAATTCTTCGGGAGTCAGCGGCACGGATGAGATAAGCCTTGCCACGACAGGAAATCTCAATATCGCGGACGGTTCTGTCTTATACGCGAAAAATAATATAATTCTTGATGTAAACAATGTTGAAGGAATCAACGGAAAACTTCAGGTGGACAATAGCGCCATTACACTGAAAAGCTCCAATATATATTTCGGCGAAACGGCCCCGTCCTCCGCAACCGGCCTTCATGTGACTGATGACGTTTTGAATCTCCTTTCCGGATACAAAAACATTACATTTACCGGTGAAAACGATATTCAGTTCCTGGGTGCGACGTCGCTTTCAGCAAACGGCAGCCTGACACTCGATGCTTCCATAATCGTAGGCATCATAGGCGGCACAGACCAGGTCAAAGTGAGTGCGCCGGCGATCAATCTGCAGAATACGGGAAGCGCGTCCACTGCCACCGCGGCTGCGGCGAATGCTGGTCAGATATCGTTTACCGGCGATAAAATAACTGTCGGCAGCGGCGACGTTCTCTTTAGCGGTTTTTCAACCATATCTCTTAACAGCACAGGCGATGTAACGTTCAAGGGTGCAGGTTCGCTTGCAACGGGAGGCGCCGATTTGCAGATAAACGCCGCCCGCGTGACCACTACGCAGGGTGTTAAGACCGACGGGACATATCAAGCCGCCGATTTTCTTGTCGTGGCAGGAAACAGTAAAACCGATTTGAATCCCGCTCATTCGATTACGATGACCAACAGCGGCGGCAGCGCGGGCACAACGTCGACGCCCGGCGGCACGCTGGAATTTTTTGGGAAAAGCATTGACGACAGTTCCATGATTCAGGTAGACGGCGGCGATATAAAACTTGTTGCCGCGGGCGCGGGCGCGTCTGACGGCGTTTTCCTGCATAATGGCGCGCAGATACTGGCGCGGGGAACCGATGATGCACCCGGCGGCCGCGTTACCCTGCAGGCGATTGGCGGCAAGATAGCTCTGGATGCAGGCTCCTTGATAGATGTTTCCGCGGGGGCACAAAAAGACGCGGGGAGTGTCACGCTGCTTGCGCCCTCGGGAGGCGTGACAATTAACGGAACGTTGTCCGGTCATGGAAGCGGTGGGGCCGGCGGTTCATTTACGATCGATACGCTTGGGCTTACCGACACAGACACGACGAATCTTATCGGTGTTCTCGCCACGGGCGGTTTTAACGACTCGATTAACATAACAACGCGTCAGGGAAACATAGACGTCGTCGCCGGTCAAACCCTGCAGGCCGGTCATGTTCAATTGACCGCGGACGACAATTCCAGCGGCAATGGACAAATCAATGTTTACGGCACTATCGATGCCGATACCGCCGACGGCAGCGGCAAGGTAGAGCTTTACGCGATGAATGATATCAATATCAATAATTCAACCGGAGGAGCAGGTATGATTTCCACCGCGGGAACTACCAGTGCGGCAAACGGCGGATACGTCATCCTGAGTTCCGCTCAGGGATATATCAATGCCGGAGGAACGCTTAATGTATCCGGCGGCGGGAGCGGAACCGGCGGCATTGTTTACTTGCGGGCGCTGCGCGACGGCAGCGACGTGCAGATAAATTTGAATGGAGGCATCACGGGCGCGTCTGACGTTTATGCCGAGGCCTTTAAAATATACGATTATGCTTCGACTTCCAAGTCTCAATGGATTAGCGAAGCACAGTCTTATTATGCAGGCAACACGGCTGTCGGCCGCCTGGAAGGCAGCGCTCCGGCCGGCGCCGCCACATTCCATCTTTTGCCGGGCATAGAATTGACAAGCACGGGAGATATTACCATAAGCGGCATGATAGATCTGACCGGCTATCGCTTTCAGACGCAGCATGATATAGATATCGGCAAGGCGCCGGAGGCCGGCGTTCTCACGCTGCGGGCCGCAGGCGATCTTAATATTAACGCAAATCTTGTGGACCACCCGACATCAGAAGCCAGTCTGTCGCCATCAAGCGCCCAAAATTCCTGGGGTTTCAATTTGGTCGCGGGCGCCGATACGGCCAGTGCCAATTATATGTCCGTAAATTCCGGCGGCACGGGCAACCTGACCATCGGTGATACAAAACTCGTTTACACTGAAAGCTCTCCTATCCGCTTTGCCTCGGGAGGCGACACGATCATCGGCACGGGACAATCATCTTCCCCGAACTATATGATCAATTCCAATATGACGTATAATCTTGCCTCTTATGACGGATCCATCGAGGGCGTGGTCGGCCGCGATCTTCAGATTAACGGCGGGGCAATTCAGACAGCCACCGGAGATATTGATATCACCGTTGGCGGGGATCTCATCCTGACGACAAATACGGCAAGAGGACTGAATACATTGGGCGCCATTCGCACAACAGGCTGGTCCGGATCCGAATCGAACCCTGCCAATACCAATTACTGGACTTACACTGGAGGCGGAAACATTGATCTTAACGTAGGCGGCAATTTGGGCATGAAGAACGATTTGGGAAACTGGACTACCGCGTACGTAACAAATGGCAGTCAATGGGATTCTTTTATCTATAAATGGAATAATAATGGAACGCTGAAATATGCTTATTGGTCTGCCAATTATGGAACCGCAAAGACAAACCCTACAGCCGGCCTGGCCACGATGGGAGGAGGAGACTTGGTGGTGCGCACCGGCGGGGATTTTCTGGCTCAGGCGGGCGCATTCGGCCAGGAGGGCGAAGGCAGCCTGACTATCTATGCCGGAGGAGATATCAAAGGCCGGTTTCTAGACGCGCAAGGCGCCATGGGAATCCATTCCATGGGAAATTTCGGTTCTGCAAGCCAACCGCAGGTCATCGAGATATTTGACAGCCAAATCAACATAACCGCCCTGGGTGACATTGATCTGGCGACAGTGGTCAACCCATATTTCACTAATATGTTAACAAGCCTTCCTCCGACCGGCAAGTCTAATTATTATATTCTTTCATCCGTTAACATAGGTTACTCGGAAGACGCAAGCCTCGATCTGAAAGCGGGAGGGGATGTGACACTCGGCGATAATGATCCTTTCCATGATCCGTGGAATATTCACGCGGAAGAAATATTGCCATCTACTGTGATTGTCACAGCGGGCAAAGACATCCTGATAAAGCATGACTATGCCCTGCTGCCGTCTCCCACGGGCAATCTTACATTGATTGCCAAAGGAAGCATTGATGGAACCACGAATAATAGTTCACTTTCAAGATCGCAAATTTTTGTCTCCGATATGGATCCGGCAAATGTTTACAACGGCGCCGCGGCACCTGCCGTGGTGGATGATCTTTTCTTGCGATATTCTCACGCGGCAAGTCCCATTCACGCCAATGATCCGGTTTCCATCGAGATCAGCGCCGGGCAGAATATTGAGAATTTGGAACTGTTTCTTCCCAAGAAAGCTGAAATAGTGGCGGAGCAGGGAAATATCGTGGATGTCTTTTATTACGGCCAAAATGTTAATTCCGGTGATATTTCGGAAATCATAGCCACACAGGGAAACATTATCTTTAGCGCTCTTGATAATACAGCAGATACCGGTTTTGTGCAGGCAGGCCCCGGGGCGCTTTTCGTGCAGGCGGGAGGATACATTTCCCTGGGAAATGCGGTATCTGGAATTCAGTCCGTTGGAAACTATTTTAATCCGGTTCTGGGAGAGAAAGGCAGCGACCTGATCATCCTGTCCGGATATAACAAAGAAATGACGCCGTCGGATGTCGAAACATTTTTTGATACGATCCGCGCGGCAGGAACTGAGTACAGCACCCTGATGGCGGAGGGAAACAAAGACGAGGCGGACAGCGTTCTGCAACAGGTCAGGACTCAAACCATAACGCCGCTTTTGGGATCGCCGTCAGGCAGCGGCGATATCGATATGACAACCTCCCAGATCAGCACAAATTCGGGGAAGGATAACATCTATATTATTGCCAACGGCAAGCTGGATATTGGGAAAAGCACGTTTTTTGAAAATGAAGCCGACCGGGCGAAAACAGGAATCTTCACGGCCGGGGGTGGCGCGATAAATATTTTTGCCGGCGAAGATGTCAATGTCAATGAGTCCCGTGTCATGACTTTTGAAGGAGGCGATATCACCGTCTGGAGCGACTATGGAAACATTAACGCGGGCAGGGGATCAAAAGAAGAAGTTGTTGCCTCACCGCCGCACCTTGAACCCATCTATGATGCAAGCGGAAATAATGTTATCGGTTATTCCGTTGTATTTACGCCGCCTGCCGTGGGCAGCGGCATCCGCGCCGTGACGTTCGATCCCGATGGCGCCGTTGGACCTCTGAGCGCTCCGCCGGCGGGAGATATTTACCTCTTCGCGATTCGCGGAATTATTGACGCGGGTGAAGCGGGAATTGCCGGAGGAAAGGTCGTTCTGGCGGCGACGGAAGTTCTCAACGCGGGCAATATCAGTTTTACCACAGGTTCTATAGGGGTTCCAAGTGTGTCCACGGCGGCAACAGGAATCGGGGCGCTTTCCGGTTCCGGCAGCGCGATGGCTGGCAGCCAGATGCTGAGTAACGCCTCCGTTATCGGCGCGGCGAATTCCGTGAGCGCCTCTCAAATAATTGATGATGTCATGGCCAAGTGGTTGGATGTAAAAGTTATGGATTTCATAATCGGTGATGAAAATGATGGAGGAGGATAAAGCGCCGTGCAAAAAAATAAAAATAATTATTTTTTGAAAAGATTTTTATCCATAAAATTATGGGGATCTGTTGCTGTTGCGGCTGTGCTTTTCGGCATGACGGCCGCGGGCGGCGCGAATGCCCGGTGGGACGCGACATGGCAGCAAGGAGCATGCATCAAAGAAAACTTAACAGACTCCGCGAATCAATTAGAGGTTCAACAGGCATTATGCGGCGGCCAGATACCGGCTCCCGGGGCATTGGAGAGCTATCCGGTTTTAGCGCGACCGGTTCTGGTTCCGGTACATCCGGTTCCGGTGCGCCCGGTTCCGGTTCCAGTGCCAGTTCGTCCGGTTCCGGTACGTCCGGTTCCGATGATTCGCAGATGACGGATGACATTACAGCAAAACGGCCGGATATCGAAATCATTGATTTTCATCAGAGCGAATAAGGAGAATAAGGGGAAACAGTGCAAATGAATAAAAAAGTTTATTTTCTAATTGATAAATTGTCTATAAAATTTTTGGGTGTAACTTTAGGTCTTTTATTTTTTCTGGGTGCCGCAGCCACGGGTGACGCGAATGCCTGGTGGGACGGAAAATGGCAGCAAAGAAAAAAAATCCAGTTTGACGCTTCGGATAAAGCCTCCAACATTAAGGAAAACCTGACCGACATCCCGGTGCTTATCCGTTTGCATTCAGGCAACTTCAGTTTTTCCGGCGCCAAATCCGATGGCTCGGACATAAGGTTTGTCGGCGCCGACGATAAATCGCCGCTGAAATATCATATTGAAAAGTTCGATCCCAAGGAAGAGATTGCCCTCGTCTGGGTCAGAATGCCCAGGATTTCCGCGAATTCCAACCAGGATTTTATCTGGATGTATTACGGCAACTCCAATGCTCCGGATGGTCAGGAATCAGCCGCCACTTATGATGTGAATCACGTGGCTGTTTATCACTTAGGCGAGAAAGACGGCAATCCGCGGGATGCCACAGCCTACGGCAATCACGCAACTGCCTTTACCGGGAAACTCGGAGTGCCTTCCATTGTGGGAAACGGCGCTCAATTTGGCGGGAATGGCGAACATATGACGATAGCCGAATCCGAGTCCCTGACTTTTACCAAGGGATTCACTTTTTCGATCTGGGTCCGCAATAACCAGACAGGAAAAGATGAGCATCTCTTTTCGTGGGATGACGGGAAACAGTATATTATTATAGGTCTTGATGACACAAAAGCTTATTGCAGTTTAAGCACGGGAGGACAGAAATTCACCACGCCTAAAACGATGGTTTTGACGCCAAAAATATGGCACCACCTGGCCGTCACCATTAATCCGGAAGGACGCATAACCATTTGTCTTGACGGAAAGGAATCCGGCTCGAGCAATTTCAAAGGAACGATACCCGCGCCCGCAACGGATATTTTCATTGCTTCATCAGCGAAAGGAAGCAACGCTTTTGCGGGAGATATGGATGAAATTCAATTGTCCAACATTTCCAGAACTCCGGAATGGATCAAAGCTGAATATGTAGGGCAGGGACTGGACAGCACGCTTGCAACCGTTTTAGATGAAGAGACAGGCGGGGGAGGCAGCGAGTCCCTCACGATACATCTCATGAAGGTGATTATGCGGACCATTACCCTTGACGGGTGGCTGATCATTGGATTTCTGGCCTTAATGGGTTCGGCGTCCTTTGTTATCTTCATGCAAAAGATCAGGGTAATCAACCGGGCAAAAAAGGAAAACAAAACGTTTGCCGAACAATTCCGTATGACGGAGCATCCGCTCTCTCTTACGGAAAAAGATGAGGAATTCCCCAACTCATCGTTATACCGGGTCTATAAAGCCGGCAGCGATGAACTGAAAATTATGCAAGAGCGGCAGGGAGGAGAGTCTCTCAGGAAAGGCAAGGGAATTTCCGGCAGAGCCATGAATGGTTTCAAGGCTGCTCTGGAGAAGGCATCCATGATGGAGAGCAGAAGGTTTGCCGTCGGGATGATCGTTATGAACATGAGTGTCGCGGGCGGCCCTTTTTTGGGTCTTCTGGGGACGGTGTGGGGGGTTATGAACACATTTGCCGGCCTCGCGGAAGCCGGTGAAGCTAATCTCACGGCTATTGCGCCCGGAGTCGCCTCCGCGCTTGCCTGTACACTGGCGGGGCTGCTGGTCGCGATACCGTCTCTTTTTGCCAGCAGTTACATAACCGGCCATTTAAAAGACATGAGCGCCGATCTGAATGTCTTCATCGATGATTTCATCCTCAGTCTTGAGGAGGAAAAGGAGAACATATCATGAGAAAAAACCCTTACGATGAACATGAGGTGTACGATGAAATTAACGTGGTGCCTCTCCTGGACCTGGCATGGAATCTTTTGCTGGTTTTTATGATTGTCGTCACGGCTTCGGTTCAGGGAATCAGCGTCAATCTACCCAAAGCGAGCGCCGTTGCCAGCAAGATAAAGCCGTCAACGAAGGCGATCACGATTACCGGTGAGGGCACTATTTACCTCGACAGCTTTCCTGTGACCATTACGGAACTGGAAACAAGGCTAAGACAGTATAAGGGAGCGGATCCCAATTTCCCGGTGGTGGTCCGGGGAGATGAAAAAATATCTTACAAAAGCGTCATCCAGGTTTTGGACGTGCTTCAGCGGCTCGAGATTACCCAGCTTGGGCTGGTGACGCAAAAACTTGTGAAGTGAGACGGCGTTGAATATCGAGGAGGAAACAAAACCGGTGTCCGTTCAGGAAAAGAAAAATGATTCCCAAATATCATGGGTGCTGATTGCTCTGATGGTCATTTTTCTGGGAGTATCAGCCTATATCGTTAAGATGGTTCTATCCGACGACTCTCCGCGTAAGAAGAGTTCTATCGCGACAGTGACCCTGCTGAAGCCGCCGCCGGTGCAGGTTAAGGAAAAGCCGCCGGAGCCGGAACCGGTCAAGGATATAAAGAAGGAAGAGATTGTTGATCCTACACAGGTTAACGATCAACCCCAGGATGCACAGAGTCAGGACGACACGCCTGCGGGCGACAGGCTCAGTCTTGAGGGAGAAGGATCAGCCGGGGGTGACAGTTTCGGACTGGGCGCGAAGAAAGGTGGAAGAAGTATCCTGGAAGGAGGCGGGGGCGGTCTGGGGAAACGGTCTTTGCTTAGTAAGTTCGGCGGGTACGCGCAGATTGTGGAAACTGAAATTAGAAAAAAAGTCATGAAACAACTGGATGAAGAGGGTGGAATTCCCAAAGGTAAACTGCAGACGATCGTCCGTGTCAGCCTTGATGCTAATGGCAGTATCATTAAATATAAAATTATCGGCTCTTCGGGAAATCATAAAATGGATGATGCCGTTAAAAATTCACTTGGAAATATCAGAATCAGCGAACCGCCGCCGGAAGGAATGCCGCGGACGATGAATATTAAAATCACATCCCTGGGATGATTTAGATAATACTAAAAAGTAATGATGAGGAGAAAGTGAAGTTATGAAGAGACATGAGGCAACCATTGGGTTTGCCCCCCTGAAGAAATTTGGAATTTGTGTCCGCTTGAGTATGTGTTTGTTGTTGATTCTGCTATTTTCAGGATGCGCCGCTCCCAAACCGATAATCATCAAGAATCATCCGGAAGAGCCCCCGAAGAAGAGTTTTTTCTCATCCATATGGCCCATTAAGCATAAGCAGGAAGAGCCGCCTCAAAAGAGCGCTGCCGGGCTTCATCAGGAAGATCAGAAAGCGGCCGCCAGCAGCGATATGGCGGACCTGCTTACCCTGTTGAGGACTAAGAACGTCATCAGCGAAGATGATGCAAACCAGCTTGCCAGGAAATATGGGATTATGCTCCCCGCGGTAAAAAATGATAATTCCGGCGCGGGTAAAAATGATAACGGCAACGCCGAAGGGGCCGCGGTAAATAAGACGGATGAATCTCCGGAAAGTAATCCGGAGCCGTTGGCAAACAGCACCAAGGAAGAGTCCTCTGAAGAAATCAAGAAAAGCGACAAAGAGCAAAAGGGGGAAGTTCCGGCAAACCTGCCGACAAACCCGGATGAAGAGATGAAAAAAGATACTTCAGGTTCATCCATAAACGGCAAGCAGAAGGATGTTTCTTCAGACGATGCAAAAAACAGTGAGAAACAAAACGGGAAGATGCAGGCAAGCCCGGATGACGAGATGAAAAAAGATTCTTCAGGTTCAGCCGTAAACGACGAACAGAAGGATGTTTCTCCAGAAGATACAAAGGGCGGCAAAGGACAAAACGAGAAGACACAGGCAAGCCCGGATGAAGAGACGAAAAAAGATATTTCAGATTCGGCCGGAAACGAAGCACAGAAGGATCTTTCTTCAGCGGGCGCAAAAAGCAGCGAGGAACAAATCGAGAAGACGCAGCCAGGCGCTAATGAGGAAATAAAAAAAGATGTTCAGGAGCAGATAAAGAATCAGGTACATGAAGAGGTTTCCAGAGAGGTTAAAAAATTGGATTTAGCGGCAGAATTGCCGGAATGGATAAAGAAGATCCGTTTCGGCGGCGATTTGCGGCTGCGATACGAACATGACGGATTTGATCAGAACAACGGCTATTATATGAAATCCGACTGGTCGTCGCAAATGAACACCACGACCAGTCACGATTACCTTCGTTACAGGGCGCGCGTCGGCATGGACGTGCCGGTTAATGATAAGGTGGATGCGGTCATCCGTCTGGCCACGGGCAATGACAACAACCCGGTCTCAACGGTCAACACTTTTGGCGACTATATGAATGAAGATAAGGTTTATTTTGATCTGGCGTATCTCAAATGGCGTCCGTGCAATTTTTTCACTTTAACGGGCGGGAGAATGCCCAATCCGTGGTTTTATTCCGACCTGGTCTGGTCTCCCAATCTGAATTTTGAAGGATTGGCTGCCAACCTGAATGTTCCCGTTACAGAATTGTGGACAACCTCCCTCACCGCCGGGGTTTTTCCTCTTCAGCAGAATGATTTCTTCGAGAGAAGCAAATATCTTGCGGCCGGGCAACTGGTCGTGGAACGGAAGAAGCAAAAAGGAATTTCCACAAAAATCGGCGCGGCCTATTACGACTATAATAATATAACGGGAGAAGTAAATACAACCGCTTATCCGGATTTGAATGACTGGACGGCTCCATTGTATATGCAAAAGGGCAATACGCTTATGAATATCTCCATATCCAGCACCCCCAAAACTGCGCTGGCAGCTGAGTTCAGGGAGTTCAATGTTACGGCAAATCTCGATATCGGTTTTTGGGACCCTGTTCATGTCGTCTTTCTCGGCGATTATGTGCGAAACCTGGGATTTGATATGAGTGACGTTGTACAACGGACCGGTTTACCCAATGCAGGGGATATAGACGGATATCAGGCAGGAGTGTCCGTCGGGTATCCGGTTATTCAGGAATTCGGTCAGTGGAAGGCATACCTGTACTACAAATTTTTAGGGGCGGATGCTGTCGTGGATGCCTTTACAGATCCTGACTTTCATCTTGGAGGAACAGATGCAAAGGGATGGATTTTAGGAGCCGACTTCGGTTTGGCAAAGAACACGTGGCTTACCGCCCGATGGCTGTCGGCCGATGAAATACATGGAAACCAGGGCAGTCAGTTCGGTGTTCCTCTGGCTATTGATGTACTTCAGGTGGATCTAAATGTAAGATTTTAAATTTGGAGAAGAGAAATGAAACAACTAGCACAGCTTCAAAAATATATTATTCCCGTTGTTGCCATAGCAGTTGGCCTGGTCCTCGGATTGGGCATAGGCCAATTGCAGCTTAAAAAAGAGCAGAAGATTTTTCAGGACAGAATGAAGGAATCCAGTAAGAAGTTAACCTTCATCCAGAAAAAAATGACAGATGAAAAAAACGAAGCGACCGCTTCTCTGGGGCAGCAATGCCAAGGTGAAATGGACAAACTGCAGAATGAAAAAAAGGCATTAAGCTCACAACTGGCCAAATTGAAAGGACAGAAAAAAGATTTGGAAACCAGAATCGAAGCTAAGAATAAAGAAATGGAAGATTTAATCACCAATAATAAAAAAGATTTGCAGGATGCGGGGAAAAAATATGATCAGATTGTTCAGCATGGAAAGGATTTAGAGCGCGACCTGAAAAAAGTTAAAGGTGAAAAGGATACTCTTCAAGCGCAGTTGAAAAAAACGAACCAGAAATTGAGCAGTTGCGAAGTGAATAATGCCAATCTTTGCGTCATTGGCGGGGAACTTGTGAAAGCTTACAAGAATAAAGGAATAACCACGGCCATTCTGGAGAAAGAACCTCTGACTCAGATCAAGAAAGTGGAGTTGGAACAGCTTACTCAGAAGTACAGGGAAAATATTGAACAATTAAAAATTAATAAATGACGTTGGAGGGTAAAATGATGGTGAGAAGAATTCCATATTTTTTGATAATGGCGATAATGATCAGTTCTCTGACCGCGGCATTTCCGGTTTCCGGAGAGACAAAGAAAAATCAAACGGAAGAAAAAGTGGCAGTCGTGAACGGCGTACCGATTGACAGAGGAGAATTCGACGGAGAGGTATTTCTGATTCAGAGATCCGCTTTAGGATTGGGTAAGCCTCTTTCCTGTGACAATGTTGTGTCTATTCGACGGGAAGTTCTTGAAAGTATGATCCGAAGGGAACTTATTTACCAGGCCGCCCGCAAGTCGGGGATTAAGCCGGATGAAAATACCATCAATAAGGAAATTAATTCCTTGAAACAGCAGTTTTCCAGCGAAGCGGAATATAAGAGCGAGTTGAGCAGGAGAAACATCCCTGAAGAGATTCTGCGAGCCCGCATGATCAGGAACAGTTCTGTTCAGAAATATATAGAAAAAGAATTTGCCAGGAAGGTTAAGGTGACGGACAACGAAGATCTGGCGTATTATGAAAAAAATTTGAATCTTTTCAAACAACCGCTTCAGTTTCGTGTCAGTCAAATCTTTATCCAGTCCGATCCCAAGGCGGAAAATTCCCGTAAACAGGAACTTCGCGGGAAGGCGGAAAAAATTCTGAAAAATCTGAAAAACGATCAGGACTTTGCGGCGCTGGCCAGGGAATATTCAGACGGACAAACAAGAACAGCTGGCGGTGATCTGGGATATCTGAGAATGGGACAGACGGATAAGCAGTTTGAAAGTAAAATATTCGCGCTGAAAAAAGGCGAAATAACAGACATTATAGAAACCGATTACGGATTTCACATATTCAAAGTAACGGACATTAAGCCGGAAACCATCCTGGCATTCGAAAACGTCAGGGATAAGATAAGACAATTTCTCGTTGAAGAGAAAACAAAGCAGGAAGCTGATCTTTACGCCAAAAAATTAAGGGAAAAAGCCGGCACCGGTGTAGAGATTTATCTGAAAGAAGATATGAGTCCGGCAAAGCGGTCCTGATCGTAACTGTCAAGACCCTCCTGCAGCTCGGATTTTCGGGCTGATAAGATTTGTTAACGGGTGGATTACATTGATCTTTAATGAAAAAAAGGATCATGTAATTCAGAGAGCGGAGCTTTACCTTCTTTTTATCAGACTAACCTGAGATTCTTTTTCTTCTACGGAAAACAGATATATAAAATTATTGTAAGGAGCGCATATGAAGATATTTGTAACCGGAGGCGCAGGCTACATTGGTAGCCATGTCATCAAGGTTTTGGGAAGCATGGGCCATGATCTTCTTGTTTTCGATAATCTTTCCACGGGGCATGCATGGGCCGTCCTCCACGGAAAGTTTGTTAAAGGGGACATTTCCAATATCCCGCTTCTGAATCAGACCATGGAGATATTCAGACCCGAAGCGGTCATCCATTTCGCGGCGTCCATTCAGGTGGAAGAGTCTGTCCGGGAACCCCTGCAATATTATAAAAACAATGTAAGCAATACAATAAGCCTTCTGGAGGCCATGAAACGTGCCAATGTAATGAAATTCCTCTATTCCTCCAGCGCCGCAGTATATGGGATTCCGGACAAGATTCCGGTTGATGAGACGGCGGACATGAAGCCCATCAACCCTTATGGTGCGACAAAGGCCATCATGGAGAATATACTTCGGGATATATCCGCCGCGGGTCATTTTTACTACGTTGCCTTGCGGTACTTTAACGTAGCCGGGGCCGATTCAGAAGGCCGCCTGGGTCAGGCTTACGCAAAACCGACCCACCTGATCACAAGAGCCCTTAAGTGCGCCAAAGGCGAAATGGCAAAGCTTTCCATTTACGGCACTGATTATCCGACTTCTGACGGGACTTGCATCCGGGACTATATCCATGTCGATGATATTGCCCTGGCCCATGTAAGAGCTCTCGAATATCTGGTGGATACCGGCAAGTCAGATGTCATGAACTGCGGCTATGGACGCGGATTCTCCGTCAGGGAGATTGTGTCCATGGTAAAAAAAGTAACCGGAAAGGATTTCATCGTTGAGGAGGGCAATCGCAGACCGGGCGACCCGCCTGCAGTGGTCGCGGACAGTACGAAACTTAAAGAGTTAACCGGTTGGATGCCAAAGCATGATAATCTGGAGTTTATCATCCGTTCCGCCTGGAAATGGGAGCTTAAACTTGGCAAAAAGCTTGATCTGAAACTTGTCCCCGGCTCGGTTAGCTGAAATCCATGTTCGGGAAGATTCGCGATAGAAAGAGAATCATCTTTATTGGAGCGGGCATTGTTATTATTCTTCTGGCCGGTTTGAGGATGTCTTCCCGTTATCTTGTATACTCGGACATGCCTGTAAGAAAGAGCGACATCATCGTTCTTTTCATCGGACCGGATGAAAAAGCGAGACAAAATGAGGCCCGGCAGCTCATAAGGGAAGGATTTTCAGACTTCCTGTTTGTTTCCTCTTATTTAAGACTTTACCGGGCAGGTGGAAATGGAAACATCTTATCCGCTGTTCCTTTGCCAATGACAAGGACCGATGGTATTGAGCTTCGACCGAAATTTGAATATGAAAATAACGGATTGTATTTTAAAAGAGTCAGGCGGGAGTTTGATATCCCTTTTTTTTACGAAAATACCCATGTGGAAATTCTCCTCACAAAAAAAGTTATGGACGCCTATGGTTTCAAAAAGGCAATTTTTGTCAGTATGCCTTACCACATGAGGAGAATAAAGATCATAACAGAAAAAGTATTTGGTACCGAGTATGATATTAAAATGGCGCCAAGTCAATTTGAAAAGCAAAACAATGTTTTTTCATTATTACGGTGCAATCTTTCATATAGTTTTATGGAATATCCAAAGATAATTTGGTTCATTTCCTATGAAGCTTTAGTGTAATCGCTGCTTCCAGGTAAATTCTCTTCGTGGCCGCGTAATATTTATCGCATAAAAATTTTGAAAAAGCGAGAAATTCAAAGATATTCTTCTAAGACTTTTACCGGTCAACGAATATTTATCCATGAGTACTGAAAATAAAAAATTATAACAGGCACGGATATGACAGATTATAAAGAACGCTTTTTCGGTCTATCAGATTTTTGCGCTTTCAATATATTGAAATATACATCCCTAAGCAGGGTTATGAGATCGGAATCGCAGTTTAAACACCCCTACAGCAGCTCTTTGCAAATTCATTTTAAGATAAACTATTTATTGCATTATTGTAAAGGGAAGCGCGTCGTGCATTTCGGCTTTGTTGATTCACCCTTTACCGGAAGCAGCGTCAACTCCAAAACCTTCCTGCACTCACGTCTGCGTAAAGAATGCGAGGAATTGTTTGGTATTGATCATGATGCAAATGCGGTTTTACTGTATTCGCGTGTGACAGGAGATTCAAATGTTGCAGTAGGAGATATTTATAATATAGATTCTTCGATATTTGCCTTGCAAAATGCGGATATTTTTTTGCTGGGAGAGATCCTTGAACATCTAAGTAATCCTGGAATTGCCCTGCAATCGATATATAATAGTATGCCTGAATCTTCAGAGCTGATCATCACCGTGCCCAATGCTTTTGGTCTATCCCCGTTGAGGGGGGCTCTAAAGGCTGTAGAAATCGTACATCACGATCATGTCTGTTGGTACTCCATCCATACGCTGACAACCTTATTATCGCGTCATCATTTTAGATTGAAAAATATATGTTATTACGCGGCAGGTGAGGGAGAAAGATTAGGTATTCTAAATCGCGCATTTCCTTCGTTATCCGACGGCATCATCGGGATTTTTCAAAAACAAGCTAAATAAACATCGTGCTGAGATCAACGAGTGAAGCCTGCGCTCATGGAACTCTATTCAGCAGTATAAATTTACTTACAGGCGTTTTTCCACTGTTCTATGGCAAATGAAACATCCACCGGCATTACTAATCTTGTCTTTAAGAGGTTCATCACAAACTCCTCATACCAGCTTTTGTCATCCATGGTTGCGACCACGGTCGCGTTGGTTCAGGCTATTGTTCTGGGCCGGTACCTTGGCGTTTTTAACTATGGAATTCTGGCGCTTTTAACGACATACGCCCTGTTTGTTGATCAGTTTGTGTCCTGCAACATGTGGGAATTCGTTATTAAGTACGGCACCGATTATCTCGCAAATAATGAACGGAATAAATATCTGGCGACGGTGAAACTGGGCTATATGCTCGATGCGGCATCGGGCATGGCCGCGCTGCTCATTATAGTAATCGCGGCAAAATCGGTTGCAACGTATATCTTTCATTCGCCGGCGATGGCCGCCTATGCCGGTTTATATTCATTAATAATTCTTTGCTCTTTTGTTGATAACACCTCCAACGGTGTTTTGCGGATACACGGAAGGTTCGGATTTATTTCCCTGCGAGACACCACCCTGGCAGTGTCGCGTCTTGCTCTGGTGTGGATGATGCTTATGCTTGGCCACGGCCTGAATGGTGTGATTGCGGCGATGCTGATCATCAGTTTTATCCAGATGATCATTAATTTAATGATCACCTTTAAGCAGCTTGAATGTTCTCCGATAGCATTGCTGCGAGGCGCCGATCTCGGTTTGCTCAAAAATCAACGTAAGGAAATGAAGGCTTTTCTGGCGAATAATTATTTAACGCAGTGCTGGGCGATGGTCATAGCGAACGCCGATATGATTATCCTCGGATATTATTCTTCGCCCATCCAGGCAGGTCTTTATCGAATGGGCAAGAACTTCGTCAATATCCTCGCGCGGGTCGTAGATCCTTTTTACACGGTTATCTATCCCGATCTCGTGAGCGCGCGGGCAAAGATGAATTATGAAAATTTCCTGTCGCTCATAAAAAAGGGCACTGCGGCTGTGGCGATGCTTGTTACTCCCCTGACGGTCGTTATATTAATAGCGGTGCCGTTTATCTTAAAGTTTGCGGTAGGTGAAAATTTTATCGGCGCCGCGGCACCGGCGCGGCTGCTTGTTTCCGGCGCGTGGTTCGCGGCCTTGTTTTTCTGGACACGGCCGGCCCTGTTAGCGATGGGGAAAGCAAGAACTCAGACGGTGGTGAATTTTTTCATCATGCTGATTTACATTATTGCGTATCTGATCATCATTCCTCAATATGGCATTATCGGCGCGGCCGGAGTGTACTGCGCGGTGCTGATGTTGGGGTATATCATGGCTGCTTATTTTGTGCAGAGACACTTTCGGTCAAGCTTTGTTTGAAATGATGAAGGTTTGTTATTTTATACCTATGCTTGATTATGCTTCGGGCTGGGGGCGGTGGACGGTTGACCTGCTGGAAAAAATTGTCGAGTTCGGCGTTGAACCGGTGTTGATCATTTCCGAATCCCAACGGGAAGAACACCTGAAATCGGGACTTAAATTCGAAACGCATTTTTGGGGTCCCGAACCTTACGCGTGGTTTCATCAACTCCACAGAATAAATACGCGGGGGCTGAAGGACTTATTCTCCATCAAGAAAAGATACAAAGCGCTGGAGGGAAAAGGAATTTCCCTGATTCATGCCACGGATATGTATCCATGGGGTTTTTTTGCGGGCCAGTTGAAAGAAAAGCTTAATGTGCCTGTCATTCTCACAAACCATTCAAAACTGCTCTTTAATCCATGGTTCAGCGTGATTGATTTTTACCTATGCCGGAAGGCGGTCAATACGTGTGACAGAATCGTATCTGTGTCGGATTGGTCAAGAAAACAAATACAAAATGAACTGGGCATGGATGATGAGAAGTTTCAATTCATTCATAATGGCGTCGATGTTGACAGAATGAAAAAATGCTCGGAAGAGCTTGAAGCGCAAACCATCTGCGGCAGTCGCTGCGGTAGTCGAGGGCCGGTAATTATTAGCGTAACCCGTTTTATTAAGCTCAAAGGCATCGAGACGGCGGTGCTGGCATTCAAACAAATCAAGGATGAAATGCCCGGCGCTCGGTATTACATCATCGGTCCCCACTCGAATCCTGACTACGTCGATTACATCAAAAAGATTATAGCGGATCACGGCATAAAAGATGTTTATCTGACGGGCAAGACCGGATCCATTACGGAATTATGCGCGTATTACAGGATGGCGGACGTGCTGGTGCATACATCCAAATCGGAATCATTCCCTTTGATATTTTATGAGGCGGGATGCTTCAACGTTCCGGTTGTTGCCAGCGCCGTGGGAGGCGTTCCGGAAGCTGTGATTGACGGTGAAAACGGTTTGCTTGTGCCGGCAGGCGATGTGGCGGCGACAGCGCAGGGGATCAGAAATATTTTAACCGACGCGGAACTTGCAAAAAGACTCGGAAACAATAATTACACAAAGGCCATGCGGTGCACCGCGCGTAAAGTCGCTTTCGAATATTACAAAATATATCAGGAATTAATCGGGTACTCTAAATGATCTATTTGCTGTTAACTTCATTTTTTTATTCCAATGTTATTTACCGGCTTCCGGTAGGCAGTTACGGATATGTTCTGATAAGCGATATTGTCTCCTGGGTGGTTATTTTCTTCATATTATTTCGAAATATGTTTATCCGGATTAAGGCAAGAAAATTTGACGGGCTGGACTGGTCTCTTCTCGTTCTTAATATTTTGATGTTCCTTTTGCTCATCCAGATATATTTCACCGCGGTCCGCACATTCAGCGAGATAGGCCGAGCCGCCGCCGATACCCTGCGATTTACCCAATTCATCGTATGCTTTTACGCGGTTCGTTCTTATATGCGCGCGTCATCAAAGGCCGTGCGTTACCTTATTTGGGTTTTCGCGCTGGCAACAGCGGTGTCGGTGTTCGGACTCATTGTTGATGTCGGACTGCAATTGCCGAGAATATACGCGGGAATTACCGTTGATTCCCTGAGGCCTAAAGAATTCTCCGCGTTCTTCACAAACAACCATGCCAGCGCGTCCATTTATTTGCTTACAGCCTTTTCTCTGGGGTTTGGCTTAATACTCATGAAGAAGAATCCTATACACAACGCGCTTGTCGTTTCGTGCATGGTGGTCATCATTCTGGCGATTATACTCAGTAAATCAAGATCAGGCATATTCGGCCTCGGCATTTCGACGGTATTTTTTCTTCTGTACTACATCAGATTTCGGGGCGGCAGCATCCTGGCCTGGGGCGGCATCATTTTAATGGCGTTGATTTTTGGGGCAGCGGGATTCTATTCCTTTACGGACAAAGGGGTCATGGACAGGGTAGGCATCAGCAGTGTTGAAGATGTCAAAAATTATGAGCGCAGGGCTGAGTATATTCATTCGTATGATAGAAAGATAGGAATTATTTCGATTCGATCGCGTTTTCAAAATTGGAAGGAGTCCGCGGCTGTTATCAGGGACATGTCATTTTTCATGTTTTTTGGCTATGGGGTCAATCAGCAATCCTATAAAGTTAATTTAGGAGGCGCTCACAACAACTTTATGCAGGTTATAATCGATTTGGGTATTGTGGGATTGATTATTTTTCTTTTATTTTTGTATGAGGCCGGAAAATTGTTGAGGAAACCGCGCGATATCGCCGACAGCTATTTGCCTTATTATGCCATGCGGATAGGAATGCGCTGCGGTTTCTTCGGTATTATCGGCACGGCCTTAACTCAAGAAACCTTTTACATGGCCCCGGCATTGGGCAACTTTTTCGGTTTCTATCTGATTATGCTGGCACTTGTGGATAATATCAAGGAACAAAGCGTAAAAGAAGAAGTCCCGGGCGAACAGCCTCAAAAGATTTCAAAGGCCGTTTATAAAAAATATGACTACGCGGGATCAACCGGCAACGGGTTGGAGCGTTGAGTGAGAGGCTCAGGACCAAAACAGGAAACGTTTTTACGGCATGCCGCGTTTTACCTGGCTGGAATATTGTTTTTAACGCTGTCAAAAATCAAAGCGCTGCTGTTCGGATACGTCTCTCCAAAACCCTTTGATATGTCAGATTATGACAAATGCTTTCAGTACGACATCAAAGTGGTCAATGATTGGCTTGACCATCTTCGGGAATATACCCGGCAGAATGATTTCATCATGGGAAAGAATGTTCTTGAATTAGGTCCCGGTTCTGATCTCGGTGTAGGCATATATTTGTTGTCGCTTGGAGTATTGGAATATAGCGCCTGTGATGTAAACGATCTGGCAAAAAAAGCTCCAGAAGGTTTTTATGAAAAATTTTTAGAAGAGCTTGGATGCCTGCGCAGAGATCTGCCAATTGATTTCATAAGAAATGAACTCAAAAAGGCGAAAGAGGGTTCTCATTCAAAACTGAATTATATTGTGAGAAACGACTTTGATCTTGTTTCCGCTTTCGGAGAAGCGGTAATGGATATCGTATTCTCCCAGGCGGCCTTTGAACATTTTGATGATGTCGAAGAAACGGTCAGGCAGCTAAGCATCGTATGCAAACCCGGGGCGGTCATTGTTGCCGAAATTGATCTCAAAACCCATTCCCGATGGATACGTGACAGGGATCCGAACAATATCTACAGATACAGTTTAAATATGTATAAGTTGTTCCGGCTTCGCGGTATTCCCAACAGGATGCGTCCGTTTCAATATCAGGACACGCTTCATCGCCACGGCTGGGAAAATATCAGGATCATTCCGCTTATTAAAAAAGAAAACAATATTGAGGAAAGACTGAACGGGATTTTTCGTCATGAGCGAAATCAGATGGAGTGCCTATCCATAATCATTTGCGCGCAAAAGAAAGAGACGGTACGAGTATGACGACAGCGGCTCATTTCACACCGCAGCAAAAGCTCAGAATACTTTTCATTACGGATACGGATACCGACGGCCTGGCGGTTACCACATTTATTGAAATAACCCGCGCTATGAGAAAAATCGGGTGTGCGGTGGAACCGGTTTTTCTGTGTCATGAAAGCGCCGGCAATATACCCGATGTTCGGCCGCAGCATTTGCTGACGTATAAGTTCGGGTCTTATTTTTCAAGCCTGCGGACCTACATCAAGCTTATCGCGTTAGTTGTTAAAAATCGAAAGCGGTTTGATTGGATCATGACAGAACCGACTTCCGCGCTTTTTCTGACGCCTCTGGCCATGCTCCGGCCTTTAATCCCTTCGATACCAAAGATCGTTCTCGATGTGAGAACCCAGCCCGTCGAGGTGCCTGATAACTGGCGCGGTTATATCACGCGGAAGAAATTCAGCATGACGATAAAAGCCGCCGCCCGCCGCTTCAACGGGCTTCTTGCCATTACGGATGAGATGGCTAAATATCTGAAAAGAATTACCGGTATCCACATGCCGGTCGGCATTTGGACCAGCGGAGTAAATCTGGAGCTGTTTAAACCCGATAAGCCGTACGAGCGCATTCCCGGCATTGATGGGCGGTTTGTTATCATGTACCATGGCGTTTTTACTCCGACGAGGGGCTTGGACATGATTATTCTCGCCATCGATAAAATCCGTCGGGAATATCCCGAAGTCCTGATGTTTTTTCTCGGCGACGGTTCCATGCGGGAAAAGATGGAGGCCATGGTGCGGGAGCGGGGCCTTGATAATCATGTTGTCATTTGCGGGCCTGTTCCGAATCATGAAATCCCGCGTTATCTTCACAGCGCCCATATCGGGATACTCGCTTTTCCCGATCATGAATGGTGGAGTGTGCAAAGTCCCCTGAAACTCTTTGAATACCTGGCCATGTCAAAACCGGTGATCATTTCGGACATTCCGATGAATCGCAATGTGGTTGGCAACCGCAATATTGCTTTTTATATAAAAGATAATTCCGCCGGGCAGATTTGTGAAGGAATCAGAACCGCGGTAATCAACAGGGAACATCTGTCCGCCATGGGAGAAGAGGGGCGGAAATTGATTGTTGAGGAATACAGCTGGATGAGTCAGGCCGGCAAAATAAATAAATATTTGCTGACCGTATAACGCGGCCCCTGGGGCCTTTTCAATTTTTAAGACAACGGATGCGCGTGGCAGAATTTAACCGGCATTTTTTCGTTAACGGCATAATATAATCATGAAAATTCTAATGCTTGTAGACTGGCAAATCGCCCGATTGGAAGCGGATTCCGAGGCGATCCCGTCGCCCGATAAACAGGTCAAAAATCTCCCGTACTGGTTTTTCAAACACTGGCCTGATCCCCGGCTCGAACTTGATATTATAGATTTTTGCAAATTGCCTCTGATACATGTTTTTGAAAGCAGGGTGCTTCATTTTTATGTTCTGCAATCGTTGATCGCGTTTCTGAAAAGAAAGAAATATGATTTAATTATTTCGCACAGCGCGCGCAGTGCTCTCGTTTTAGCTTTTTTGCGTTCGGTAATGAAAGAAACATTACCCCCGCATTTGGTCATAGACATCGGATCTTTTAATGGCGGCAGGAATAATCTTATAGAATTGTCCTTGATCAGGAAAGCAAGCCGGTCACTTGGCGGGATCATCACCCACAGCAGCATTCAATCGGAATACTATAATGAATATATGCCGCAAATTCCGTATCGATTTATCCCTTTCGGCGTCGATGCCGACTATTTCATTCCCAGGCAGGTTGCTCAGGAAGACTATATTTTGTCCTTCGGCTCACTTTTCAGGGATTACGCCACATTGATCGAAGCATGGAAAAGTATCGGACATAGGAATGAACGGTTGAGGATTATCGGCGTCGATCATGTTCCCTGTGTTGTCAATCTCCCCGCCAATGTAGAAATCCTGGGACGAGTGCCGATTCAGACTCTGATTGAGAACATCCAAAAAGCGCGGTTTGTCGTCATTCCCCTGCCTCTGTTGAAACACTCGTATGGACAAATGAGTTTTCTTCAATCAATGGCTATGGGTAAGGGTTGCATCGTGACGAAAACACCAAGTTCACAGGATTATTTGACACATAATGAAAACGCGCTCTTCGTGCGTCCATACGACCGGAAGGATCTGGCCGAAAAAATAACGATTCTCCTTGAGAATCAACCTGTAGTTGATCGTATCGCCCATAATGCGCGCAGAGTGATCGAAAAAAAATATAATGAGAAAAATATGGCCGCGGCAATGTATGATTTTATCTCGGAACTCATATGATTTGCTTTCCTTCTCTTATCAAATCAGAAAAAAATGACATGCTGGAAACTGTTTTGTGTAACTTATGCGGCGGATTCGAAACGGAGAAATTATTCGAGATAAATGAAAATATCACCGGCCGGTCCGAAACGTTCAACATGGTTCGATGCAAGGCCTGTGGTTTATGCTTCATAAACCCCAGACCCGTGAGAGATACAATCGCCTTATATTATCCAGAGGATTCATATTACTCGTATCAATTTCGTAATCCCGCGAGTCCAAAGCAGAGAATCAAAAACTATATTCTGGAGGAACAGGCCGGATATGCTCATAGTGGTACAGACGGTATCCTGGTGAGAATAACCAGTCAGCTTATAAAACGGTTTATGAAAAATCAAATTCTGATGAGCATTCCCTATCGGCCAGGGGGGAAAGCCCTTGATATTGGCTGCGGCTGCGGGGAACACTTACTGTGGCTGAAGAATCACGGATGGAGCGCGGTACACGGAGTTGAGCTGTCATCGCGCGCGGCGCGGCTGGCCAATGAGCATGGTCTCAACGTCTTTTGCGGAGAGCTTGCCGCCGCAGGTTACCCAGAGAACTATTTTGACTTCATTACGCTTGGCCATGTTCTGGAGCATATGCATGATCCGATGATGACGCTCAAAGAAATTCATCGCGTTTTGAAAGATGATGGGGTGCTTGTTATCGGAGTTCCGAATTTTGAAAGCTTCGAAAACCGGATCTTTGGCAAAGACCATAGCTTCCTTGAGGCGCCGCGTCATCTCTATCACTTTTCCATAAAGACCATGAATGCTCTGCTTGAAAAGAATGGTTTGCGGGTAGACAAGACGGTTGGAAAAACATTTTTCATACCCAAAGCCAGCAGAAGCAGTTTTAAAGCATTGCTGAAAAACGGCTCCACGGCAAGTTTCATATCAGCGTTATATAAGATTTATATTCAGAGGCCATTTATGTACATGCTCTCGACGGACAAGGAGTGCTTTGGCCAGCTCTTTACGTTCTATGTAAAAAAGAAGTAAACACAGCGACTGCCAAATACCAGAATAGTGTCTTGAAAAGAAGATGAATGGCTTGACTGAAGATTAACAATTCCCAATCGAATCCCCCCATGGTCAGGTATTTTAAAAGATCGGTAGATTTCTAAGAATCATGAAAATATTATTTTTAAATAAATTTTATTATTTGAAGGGTGGAGCGGAACGGGTATTTTTTGAGGAACAATCCGTTCTGCAACAAAAAGGACAAAAGATTATTCCTTTTTCCAGGCGGCATCCGGGCAACCTCCCCACCCAATACAATGACTTTTTTGCGCCGCAATTGTCTCTTGACACGCACCCGTCCTTCAAAAGCCTGAAGGCGGCATTCGGTATTATATATTCATTTCAAACAAAGGCGGCGCTGAGAAGATTGATTTCACAGGAGCGCCCCGATATTGCTCACGCCCATAATATTTACGGCCTTCTGACAACATCTGTGCTTGATGAACTATACAGCAGCGGCATTCCAGCCGTGCTCACGTTGCATGATTTCAAGATCATCTGCCCCAACTATCAGTTTTTGAATGGCACAAGGATATGCCAGGATTGTAAAACACATCATTATTACAAAGCGATATTAAATAAGTGTGTTCATGGCAATATGTTCTATTCTTCCGTTTATGCTCTTGAGAACTATTTTCATTACATGACAAGAAAATATGAAAAGAAAGTGAGCAGGTACATTGCTGTTAGCCGTTTTATCAGGAACAAATTTATTGAATACGGATTTCCCGAAGAAAGGATCACCTTGATTCCGAACTTTATCGATGCAAAATTGTATGAACCGGCATATGAAAATCAAAATTATTTTTTATATTTCGGCCGCCTGGTGCCGGAAAAAGGTCTGATGACTCTGCTTAGGGCATTTGCCCGATTGAAGACGACCCAAAATCGTTTGATCATTGCGGGCGAGGGCCCGCTTCGCCGGGAACTTGAAAAAGAAATCATCGATCAAAACATAAATAACGTTGAATTCACGGGGTTTCTAACCGGTGATCTCCTCGCGGATAAGATTAAAAAATGCGTATGCACCATAATCCCCTCTGAAATTTATGAAAATTGCCCCATGTCCGCTTTGGAATCATTGGCCTATGGCAAACCGGTCATCGGGGCTGATATCGGAGGAATACCTGAACTGATAACTCACAAAGTTGACGGGTTAATTTTTAAAAGCGGAGATGTCGAAGATCTGTCAAATTGCCTGGAATACATGGCGAGTCAGTCTCCCCTGCAGCTAAGAGAGTGGGGAACAAACGCCCGCATGAAGATAGAACGATCCTATAATGTCAAACAACATTATGAAGCATTGATGACCTTATATCATGAGGTTCTTCATTAGAGATTGTTATGCCGGAATCCATGAATGATCCTGATACCATCAATATAAGATCGTATGCGGATGGCGATGAATACGGCATCGCGCGCCTCATGCAGCAGAATTTTCCGGACACGCCCGATGCGTCTTTGATTCGTCAAACGTGGCGCTGGCAGTTTAAAAATGTTTTTTCAAAGGATGGCAGCGTTGCCGTGGCGGAGGTCAATTCCGGTATTGCCGCTCATTATGCTGTCATGTGTTTTGATATGAATTATCAGGATCAAACGATAACGGGCGGCGTATCCACCGCCACCGTCACGGAAAAAAGCTTCAGAGGAAGGGGACTCTTTACCAAACTGGCCAGGTATGTATACAATGATTTGTCGCAAAGCGGATGTAAAATCGTTTTCGGTTTTCCCAATTCACAATCCATAAGAGGTTTTACTACGCGGCTTAACTGGTTTAACGTATGCCCGTTTCCTCTGCACATCAAGTTTATCAGGATGAAGCCCGTGCTGAGAAAGATACTTGGCAATCATGTTTTTACAAAATCGTTAGCCTGGTGCGGAGATCATGCTCTGAAATTCATATTCAATGTGATAAACCGCAAAAAAAAAAATCATGACATCATCATCCGCCGTGTCAAAAAGATTCCGGAAGACATGAAGTCCATCTGGTCCGGCAGTTTCGCGTCTCATAAAATCGCTGTTATCAGAAACAGGAGATATTTGGAATGGCGCTATCTGGAGAAACCATTTGTAAAATATAAAATCTATTGCGCCATGATGAATGGCAGTCCAGCAGGCTATTTTATAATCGGTACCGGCCGCAAATATGACGCTAATATCCTTTTCGTCATGGAGATGGTTGCCAGGGATGACAAAGAGGAGATCTACAAAGAAATGCTGGATCATCTGGATATCGCAGCCAAGGAAGAATGCGCGGATGCTGTTTCCATTCTTATCATGTCTAACAATCCCATGTACTGGCTTTTTGTAAAAAAAGGATATCTGCCGGTACCCCGGATTTTATTTCCCCAGGGTATAAATTTCAGCGCGATGGTTAATGCGCGTTTCATTGACAAGTCCTATGTTAAAAACGCTAATAACTGGTACATAAGCTGGGGCGATCTCGATGTTGTATAACAACAATCACATCATTCTAACCATTGACGTTGAAGATAATTTTACGCCTGAAGAACTGGCCAAACCCGGTGATTGGGAAATCTACGAAGGGCAGGTTGTTCAGAATACCGATCATGTGATCAAAATATTGAAAGATCTGAATGCCGATGCAACTTTTTTTGTTCTTGGAAAGGTTGCGCAGAGGCATCCGGAAATTGTTTCTCATATTGAGAAGGCGGGATATGAAGTAGCCAGCCACGGGTTCGCGCATGAGCGGGTTGACAGGATGACCGGACAGGCCTTCGAGGATGATTTGAAAAAGTCTCTCGATGTTCTGCAGTCTATCACCGGTAATAAAGTTAAGGGCTTCAGAGCAAGGTCATTTTCCATTACCACGCGGACCCTGTGGGCGCTGGACATTCTGGCAAAATATCATCTGAATTATGATTCAAGCATTATGGATACTGAAGTGGAAAGAATCATGGAAGGGGAAAAAATTGAACCGAAAAAAATCTTACGCCACTCTTTTGTTGAGTTTCCCATAAGCACCACCCGTATTTTAGGATTTAAACAGTCGATTTCCGGAGGCATAGCCTTCAGGCTGATACCGTTTCCCATATATCGCAGGATGCTTAAGCGTTCATACTCTTTCATGAATAACCGGGTGCTCTACTGCCACGTTTGGGAGTTCAATAAGGATCAGCCCAAACGGAAAATCAGCCTTCTTCAGTCGATTGCTCAAGCTACCTGGACATATACAACAGAGTCCAAAATAAGAAATTTGGCTCTCCATTACAAATTCGTTTCCATACGCAAATATCTTAAGTTATTCCATGCTTAATTCACATTTATAAACTGTTAAAAAATAATCAATTTCCATACCGACATCTTCATAAAAATATGACTGACCTGTCATATGAATGCAACAAATATTTTATAATCTGCATAAGATATGTTTGCCAAAGATGGTTTTGATCTCCGGTTAAATGACAGGAAAGTAAAATTACTCATGAAAATCGCTTATGTGGCAGTAAAAGGAATTCCTAAAGGAGGCGGAATAGAAACGGTTACCGAGGAAATTGGATCACGCCTGGCACGAAAGGGCCATGAGATACTCGTGTACTCAAGCCGGGATTACGGAACGACCGACGGCAATTACAAGGGAATGCAGATCATAACGATACCTTCGATAAATACCAAGGCGCTGCACAAATTGTCCATTTGTTATCATGCCACGCGCGATATCCTCAGGAAAAAGCATGTGGATCTGGTTCACGTCCATGCTGTCGGACCTTCAGTGTTTTCCATCTTTCCGCGAATCAAGGGCATACCCACAGTAGTTCAAACCCATGGTCTTGAATGGAAACGGGATAAATGGGGTTTTATCGGCAAAACATTTTTCCGGCTTTCGGACTACAGTGTCGTTTATTTTCCCAACAAGGCAACTTCAGTTTCCAAAGTGCAGAAGCAATACTACAAAGAAAAATTTGGCAAAGATATTGTTTATATTCCTAACGGCGTGAGTCCCGTAGATTACAGGCCGCCAAAATGGATTATCGAAAAAGGGATTCAATCGAACAGCTATATCCTTTTTGCCGCGCGGCTTGTTGAGGAAAAGGGAGTCCATTATCTGATTCAGGCCTTCCGAAATCTCCATACGGATATGAAGCTAGTCATTGCCGGAGATGCCGCTTATTCTGAAAAATACAAAGCTGACCTTAAAGATCTTGCAAATGGCGATTCACGGATTATCTTTCTCGGATTCATAACAGGGCAACCCTTGGAAGAACTCTTCAGTAATGCTTATCTGTTTTGTCTGCCTTCAACGATAGAAGGCCTGCCTGTCGCGCTTTTGGAAGCGATGAATTACGGTAATTGCTGCGTGTGCAGCGACATTCCGGAGAATTTGGAGGCCATGGAAAGTTACGGATACACTTTTCACAGCCGGGATTTTCGGGATCTGCAGAGAGTCCTGGAGGACCTGATTGCGCATCCGGAAAATGTAAACGCGATGAAAACAAAGGCACTGAGTCATGTGCGGAAAAATTATTCATGGGACAGCGTTACGGATCAGATGGAGGAGCTTTATTGCTCTGTTCTGAAGAAATGAAGGAAATTTCCTTTATCAATGGAAAATCAATTAAGGTTTTAAAATGGACGGGATTCTCGCGGTAACCTATAGATGCAACAGCCGTTGCAGCATGTGCCATACATGGCAATATCCGAGTAACGCATCCGAAGAAGTTAGGGCGGATGATCTGGAGGACTTGCCTCAGATGGTCAGGCTCAATATAACCGGCGGAGACCCTTTTCTCAAGAGCGATCTGGACGATATTCTTGACGTTGTCAAGAAGAAAGCCAGACGCGTTGTCATCAGCACCAACGGATTTTCGACGAAGAGGATTCTGGAAGTCATGAAGAATCATACTAACGTGGGTGTCAGGATCAGTTTTGACGGTATCGGGGACACCCACGACCGGATTCGGGGCGTAAAACTTGCCCATCTGCGGGCGTTGAATACCCTGAAAGGATTGAAGGAGCTTAATATCAGGGATCTTGGCATCGCTGTGACCATATCCGATCAAAACGCTAAAGAGCTTGTCCCTCTTTTCGATCTCGCCCGGGAGCATGGCGTGGAAATGGCAACGGCAATACTTCATAACGCCTATTATTTTCACAAGGAAGATAATGTGATTAACGATAAACGGCTCGTGGAGAAAGAGATCATGAATCTCATAAGGGCATACCTGCGGTCCCCGCGTCCCAAAAACTGGTTTCGCGCTTACTTCACGCGGGGAATCATCGATCACATGAATGAAATACCCCGTGAATTAAAATGCACGATGGCGAAGGATTCTTTCTATATTGATCCCTACGGCTATGTGCGGCCGTGCAACGTGATGGACATGCCTTTCGGAAACATCAAAGTAAAACCTTTCCCTGAAATTTGGATGAGTCCGCAGGCAGACCGGGCGCGCCGGTGCGTTGAATCGTGCACAAAAAACTGCTGGATGATCGGAAGCGTTGGTCATCTAATCAGGCAGAAGATATGGGTGCCTTTTTTCTGGATCGCCAAAAATAAATGGGGCAGCCTCAAAGAGGTTAATGCATGATTAATTTGAGATACCTCGCAGAAGACCTTCGGGTGCAGATTTTTACCCTTATCGTTTTTTTCGTTGCAGCCTACTTTGTTCCGCTAAAGGTCATGGTGAATATCTGGCGAAATAATGAAGATTACTCCTACGGATTTCTGATTCCTCTTATTTCCGCCTATCTGCTTTGGGAGAAGCGAAGCGTATTGAGGGAAATCACGTATCAGAGCTTCTGGGGCATATTGCCCGTATTGGTTCTCTTCGTTTTGTTGTCTCTGTATGGTATCCTTGGATCAAGCGGAAATATTTCCATGCCTTCCATTCCCATTTTGATTATTTTGTTTACCGGTTTTTGTTTCGGTATGGAGTTTGTAAGAAAACTGATACTGCCCCTGGGTTTTCTTTTTTTCATGATTCCGGTGCCGCCGGTTATTGAACGGTACATCGGGCTGTATTTGAAATCCATATCATCGAAGCTGGGCGGCGCTTTAATCGGTCTTTTCGACATACCCGTTCATGTGAGCGGTAACGTGATTGATCTTGGGGTTATTCAACTTCAGGTCGTCGATGCCTGCAACGGATTAAGATATATTTTCCCATTACTTGCCCTGGGAATTCTATACGCGTATCTCTTTGAGCGGGTTGCCTGGAAACGGATATTCTGTGTTTTAGTGACTGTTCCTTTAGGGGTTTTAATCAATGCTTTAAGAATTGGCGTTACCGGAATTCTCGCAAACTCATTCGGACGTCAGTTCTCAGAAGGTTTTTTTCACGCATTTTCAGGATGGATTTTGTTTATAACCGCTTTTATCATGCTGTTCCTGATTGGCCGTTTTTTGGCATACCTCCCACCAAATGTAAAAGGGAACAAAGAATCATCTTTGTCAACGCCTGTTTCTGCGGCAGCTTTATATACAGATGGCAGGAAAACGAAAAAAGCTTTTTTACTATCTATCGTTGTTCTATCAAGTGTAACCGTTCTGAGTCTGAGCACCGGAGCCCTTCCCGCCATAAAGATCAAAGGCGGCATGCAGAATTTTCCGCTTCAATTCGGCAACTGGCAGGGGAAATATGAACTCGTTGACCCGGATATTATCAAAGAGTCCGGCGCCGAGGACGCATTCAGCGGCTATTACAGAAACTTGTCCGGGGATGAAGTATCTCTTTACATGGGTTACAGAAGCTCCGCCTTCCTTTCCAACGAGAATTTTTTCCACAGCCCCACTGTTTGCGTACCCTCGACAGGATGGGTGGAGCAGGAGGTAAAAAGAAAAAAAATCGCGAATGTGCCGTATTTCGGTGACCTGGATGTAACCATGATGGTGATTGAAAAGGGAGGCGCAAGACAACTACTGTATTTCTGGTTTCAGACCCGGGATGAAGCGACATATGATAAGAACATCAACCGGTTCCATCTATCCCTTCATGCTCTAAAAAGGAACAACACGCACGACCTGTTTATCCGGCCCGTTACAACACTTTCAGCAACAGAAAGCATGGAAAACGCTCAGAGGCGTCTCGACGGTTTTACCAGAGAAATGATGACAGCGCTTCTTCAGTACCTGAAAGAGAGACAGTTTGAAGAATGAGGATTAAACAATAAACTTATGCTTGATCTATCAACGCTTCTTCTATCTGTATTTATTACAGTCAGCCTGATTCCATCCATGACAAAGCTTGCCAGGCGTCTGCAATTCGTCGATTTTCCCAATCCGCGTAAGGTTCACACGATGCCCATCCCAAGAATCGGCGGGCTGGCGATCGCTATCGGCGCTTTTATTCCGGTAATTTTCTGGGTGGGAATGGACGATTTTGTCAGGGCATTTCTTCTGGGAGGAGGGGTATTGGTGATTTTCGGTCTGGTGGATGACATGAAAGGCCTCGGGTACAAGATAAAATTTACCGGACAAATTTTCGCGGCTCTAATTGCTGTTTTTTACGGTGGCGTCAGGATCAATTCCCTGGGTACTCTGTTGCCCGGAGCGGCACTTTTGCCTGAATGGGCCGCCATCTTTCTTACCCTTTTAGCCATTACAGGCGTTACGAATGCGATAAATCTTTCTGACGGTCTTGATGGCCTTGCAGGAGGGATTTCTCTATTGGGCTTCTGCTGCATAGGTTATCTTGCCTATACAGAGGGAAACAATATCATTCTCCTTTTGTGCCTGGCGCTTGCCGGAGCCATATTCGGATTTCTCCGGTTTAACACTCATCCGGCAAGTGTATTTATGGGAGATACGGGAAGTCAACTTCTCGGGTTTTCGGCCATTGTGCTTGCCATCAAAATCACGCAGAGTAACACGGCGCTGAGTCCCGTTCTGCCGCTCATCATTCTGGGATTCCCCATTCTCGATACTCTGACGGTTATGGTAGAGCGGATAAGAGAAGGAAGGTCTCCCTTCTCACCGGATAAGAAACATTTTCACCATCGCCTCATCAGATTGGGATTTTATCATGCCGAAGCAGTCTTCATCATATATTTAATCCAGTCGCTGATGATCGTCACGGTTATTTTATTCAAGTATTACAATGACTGGATGCTTGTGGCTTCTTACGCGGCTTTTTCAGCCTTTATCATTTGGGGTTTTATCATCGCGGACAGAACAGGTTTCCAATTTAAGCGTTATTCATTGATTGATCATGTCATCAAGGGAAGGCTGAGAAAAATCAAGGATGATAATTGGATATACAAAATATCCTTCGGAATATCGAAAATCATCGTTCCATTATTTGTCCTGTTTGCCTGTTTTCTCCCCGCAAGCATACCCGAATATGTTTGCGTTATTGCCGTCATTTTCAGCCTGCTCATCGTGATCGTCCATATCATTTTTAAAAAGTATATGAGTGTTTGCTTAAGATTCGTTATCTATCTGATGGTTCCTCTTTCTCTGTACCTTGCGGAGGAGGGAAGAGCAGCCTGGGTCGGCGCTCAAATATTATTCCTGTATCACTTCATGTTTGGCGTGATCGCTTTTTTTATTATTCTCACCGTCATGTTTTCCAGGAAAGACGAAAGATTCCGGGTAACGACCATGGATTTTCTGGTTATTTTTATCGCGATGACCATTCCTAATATTCCGAATCAGTTTATCCAGGGTCATCGCTTGGGATTTCTGGCGGTGGAAATTATCGTTCTGTTATTCAGTTATGAGGTTGTGATTACGGAACTTCAGAAAAGAATGGATAACCTTGCAATAACTACCGCGACAATCACGTCATTGATAGCGGTTCGGGGTTGCACAGGATTTTGACTGAACGATCCATATAAACGACGGTTGCCGTTTGGATTGCGGCCGGAAGGAATTAAGAAAAACTGGAGGAAGTATGAGGCTCATAAAAAATAGAATTTTTAAAAAATGCGTGGTGATTTTGCTCCTGGTACTTACCGTATCCTGCGGTGGTCAGGAAGAAAAAAAGGTTAAGTTTTATAATAAAGGCAGAACATTTTATGAAAAGGGTGATTATGTAAAGGCTAATCTTGAATTGAAAAATGCCGTCCAGATTGATCCTAAATATGCCGATGCCTACTACATGATGGGCATGGTCGCGTTGAAATCAAAGGATTACAGGGGAGCCTTTGGGTGTTTTTCCAAAGCGGTTGAACTTTCGCCGCGAAATTGGGACGCGCAGATCCAGTTGGGCAGGTTTTTTCTGAGCATGGATAAAACGGATCAAGCCATGGAGAAAGTTGATCTGGTTTTGAAAAATGACGCGAAAAACGAAGACGCTCTCATTCTGAAAGGGGCTGTTCTGATCAAGAAAAAAGACATCGACGGCGCGCAAAAATTTTTGGAATCAGTTGTAGGCGGGGATGTCCACAAACCGGAAGGGTACCTTTTTTTGACGGATATTAACGTACAAAAGGGAGATACGCTAAAAGCCGAGAAAACTTTGCGCGAAGGAATCAAAGTCAATGATAAAGCGGTTTCCCTCTATCTTGCCCTTGCCGATCTTTATCTGAAGAACAAAAAAACAGATGAAGCGGTAGACCTTATGCAAAAAGTTATTGAGATCGAACCGGATGTCATTCAGTATCGCCTTTCTCTTGCCGGCATTTACTGGGCTACGGGCAAAGAGCAGCAAGCCAGGGGGGGGCTTGAATCTTTTATATCACAGGCGCCGAAGAAGGAGGAACGCTGGATAAATACGGCGTTATTTTATGTGGCAAATAATAAAGAAGCCGATGCCGAAAAGCTGCTGAAAGACGGCATCAGTCAGAACCCCAAGAGCTTTCAGATCCGTTTTGCTTTAAGCAGTCTCTATTTAAGCACAAACCGTACCAATGAGGCAGTTACCAGTCTTAATGAATGTCTTGAATTGAAGAAAGATCCTGCCGATCAGAATATCATTAATACGAAGAATGCATTGGCTAAAATCTATTTTGCGCGGCGGGAAACAGATAAAGCGATGCAATATGTGGAAGAAGTCATCAAAGAAAGCCCGAAAAATGTTGATGCTAATTATATCAGAGGAAATATCTGTCTTATGAAACAAGACGGCGTCAATGCCGTTACCTCTTTTCGCACGGTTACAAACGAAAGTCCGCAATTCATCCGCGGCTATATAGGACTGGCCTACGCGCACGCGCTGAATAAAGAGCCGAATCTCGCCTTTGATACACTCCTGAAGGCGTTGAGGATTGCGCCCGGTTCGCGGGATGTTATGCAGGCCACAGCCCGGCTCTACATGGAGCAAAAAGATTTCAAGAATGCAGAGAATCAGTATCTAAAAATTCTGGATGCCAATCCGAAAGATCTGGAAATACGGGCCGAGCTGGGTGATCTCAAAATGAAAGCAGGCGATTTTAAAGGCGCCGAAAAGGAGTATGCGAAGATAAAGGAACAGGATCCCCGGCAACCGCTTGGTTATGTAAAGCTGAGCGCTTTTTACATCGCGCAGCAAAAAACGGATAAAGCCATTACTGAAATGGAGCAACTTGTGAAGATGAATCCTTCTTACTGGAATACAACCAACGACCTCGCGTATTTGCTGGAAGAGTATGGACATGGAGGGAAAGACCTTGACAGGGCTTATGTCCTTGCTCAAAAAGCTAATTCCATGAGTCCCGATAATCCGGCCGTATTTGATACGCTGGGCTGGATTCTATATCGCAAGGGAGAGGCGAATCAGGCCCTGGACTGGCTGATAAAAGCACAATCCAGGGTTCCGGGAAATCCTGTTTTCAATTACCACCTGGGAATGACCTATTACAAAACCGGCGACACGGGAAAGGCGAAAAAATTTCTCCAGGTTGCCCTGGCGTCTAAAATTAAATTTCCGGGAAAAGAGGACGCGGAAAGGATTATGGCGGGGATTCATTAATCGGTTACATGCCTTTATGAGAGACAGGATGATCTTATTAACATTTTAAGCTGGGAGTGAAAGAAATATGATTCGAAGAATATTGATTTTGTTTGTAGTAGGATTGCTTGGAGTATTCTTGTCGGTTCCGTCATGGGCCGGTAATAAAAAAGTTACGCCTCTCGCGACGCCGCCTGTACCGGAAATGAAAGCGCCTGCTGAAACTTCCTCCCTTGTGAAGGCGCAGGAAGAAGGTGATTATATTATCGGTCCGGGCGATGTGCTGGATATAGCCGTATGGAAGGATGAGGCACTGACCCGCTCTTGTGTCGTCCGTCCCGACGGATTTATCTCATTTCCTCTGATCGGAGATGTCCGGGCATCCGGAAAAACATCCCAGCAGCTTAAACTGGAGTTGGAGGGCAGGCTCATCCGCTATGTTCCGGGACTTACTCTCTCTTTGGAGATCAAACAGATCAACAGTATGATCATTTACGTGATCGGTAAAGTTAACATTCCCGGACGATTCGTTGTGAATGCCAATATTGATGTGCTGCAGGCTCTTTCCACCGCCGGCGGACTTAATCCCTTCGCGAAACAGAATGACATCAAAATATTTCGTAAAGATAAAGAAGAAACCACCATATTCCCGTTTCAATACGACAAGGTCGTCGACGGGAAACGTCTGGAGCAGAACATCCAACTCAATAGAGGGGATATTGTCGTAGTTCCATGAAGTCTTATATGCGCTTAATCATAGGGATGATCCTTTTAATACTTTACCCGTCGCTCGTATTGGCAAGCGACTTCAGCCTTATTCCGTCCATCTCCTTCAAAGAGCAATACAACAGCAATATTTTACTATTGACGGATAGCGCCGCCAAGAGGGATTACCTTACCACTATTTCTCCCGGTGTTGAAATGATTGACCATTCTGAACGATTTGATATGGACTTAACGGCCCGATGGGATCAGCTTGAATACGCCGTTAACTCGGATATCGACGCGACAAATCAAATATATGACGGCAAACTCCATTATCGTGTTAATCCCCTGTTCGATGTCTCGGCGCAGGCGGGTTATACAAGAATTTCCAATCCGACCCTGTTGGACATAACGGCAACCGGCATTTTTATGTCGGCCGTTCCATGGGACCATTTTACTTCATCCCTGTCCGCCAATTACCAGGTTACTGAAAAAACGGTGGCATCTTTGTCCTATGGCTATGAAAGAGACTATTTCGAAAGACCGGGATATGAGGATGACACCACTCATTCTGTTAATTTGGGAGTGATATACGACCTTGGCAAATATTTACCAAATGTAAAAGCAAGAATTAACGGCGGGTACAGTAATTATAATTTTTCCGATAACCGGACGGATAACTACACGGGCACCGTTGGTTTTTCGAAGAATTTCAGTGAGACCTGGAGTATCGTGGTTGATGGAGGCCTTCGCTATTCGACGTCGGAATTTTCCGTAATCGAGTATGAATATATAACGATATTCGGGTTTCAAATTCCTATTGGAACAATCATGGTCCCCCAGAAAAATGATGGTTGGGGCTGGATAGCAAGAGCATCTCTTGTTTACAATGGCGAATACGGGAATGTCAACTTCGATTACACGAAGAATGTGACAGCGGCCTATGGCCTTAACGGAGCGGCGGAGCAAAATGCCTTTACGCTCTCGACGCAATATCGGCTTACGAAGGAGTTTTCCATTCTTTTTTCTGCCGGTTATTACACGTTAAAATCCGATTCGTCGGAATTTTCCGCGCAGGCTATCAATCAGCAAACGTTCGGCGTCAATCCGGGGGTCCGTTACGAATTCACAAAAGATTTATTTGCTGAAGCATCGTATGAATACTTAACGGTTGATTATCCGCTGGCGAATTATGAGAATACGAAGAGGGATCTTTTCTCTGTTCGTCTGTATTTTCAATATCCGTTTTTTAGCAGAACTAATTAGGAAGAGAGGTACTTTTTTATGGACCAAGATAAAGCGGTAAAATTCGAAGATATCATCAAAATAATAAAAAGGCGGCGATTGATGATTATAGTAACGTTCCTCGCCGTTTTTCTCTTTTCGGTCTTGATCGTTGTGTTTTGGACGCCCGTTTACCGTTCTTCCTCCACTATTCTTATCGAAGATCAGGATATATCAAGGGACTACGTCACATCAATCATTACCAGTTACGCGGACCAGCGCCTGCAGACGATCAATCAAAGAATCATGAGCGCCTCGCGGCTTCTGGAAATTATAAAACGTTTCAATCTTTATTCCGATAAGCGCGAAAGATGGACGACCGAAGAAATCGTCGATAATATGCGAAAAAAGGATATAAAGTTCGAGACCATCACAGCCGATGTTATCGATTCCCGCACGGGAAGGCCGGCTACGGCAACCATCGCTTTTACCGTGTCTTATGAGGGGAAAAATCGTTTAGTGGTTCAGCAGGTTGCTAATGTTCTCGCCTCTCTTTATCTGGAAGAAAATATCAAGGTCGTGGATCAGCAAACCGGAGGCACCACGAAATTCCTCGAAGAAGAAATGAAATCCGTCCAGAACGATCTGGCTGATTTGGAGAAACAGATCGCCGCCTATAAAGAGAAAAATCCCCGCGCGCTGCCTGAACTCATGCAGTTCAATCTTCAGGTCATGGATGCAAATGAAAGGAATTACGACCAGATTAATGATCATCTGCGCACGCTTAAAGAAAGGGAGAGTTATCTGCGGACACAATTGGCGACCATCATGCCTGATGCGAAGAATCAGGACAAAGAACGTTTGAAGGAATTGAGGGTAGCCCTCGGCAGTTTGAAGGTTCGATTTTCCGATGAATATCCGGATGTGATTAAGACGAAAGAGGAGATAGCCGAACTCGAAAAAAGACTGGGATCCGCGGAAATTCAAAAGGCGGTCGCGGAAAAGCCGGACAACCCCGCCTACATTGCTCTTGCCGCGGAACAGGCGGGCGTCCAGTCGGAAATCAAATCGACCCAGCGTCAGATTGAAGATCTTTCCAAGAAAAAAGATGATTACCGCAGGAGACTGGAATTGTCCCCCAGAGTGGAAGAGGGATACAAGAAGCTACTGGTCGAAAGAAACAATACACAGGCTAAATATGACGATCTCATGAAAAAGTTCATGGAAGCCAGGGTGGCTCACGGACTTGAAAAGGGGCAGATGGGTGAACGTTTTACATTAATTGATCCGGCCAAGCTGCCGGAAAAACCGGTAAGACCGAACCGCCCTGCCATTCTCTTGATCGGGCTTATCCTGGGGATTGGCGCAAGTATTGGAATGGTGGTGGTTCAAGAGTCTACCGACCATTCAGCCCGCCGCTCCGAAGACCTGACGGCATCTTTTCCTTTCGCTGTTCTTGTTGAGATACCTGAGATTGTTACATTGCAGGACGAGCAATATAACCGCCGTTATTTAAAAATTATAAGTGCCGCCGCTAGTCTCTCTCTTGTAATTGTCATTTTGATGATTCATTTTTTTGTGATTGACTTGGATGTCTTGTGGGCGCGTATTGCCAGATATTTAGCTTTATAAACGAAAACACTGATTAGAAAGGAAATTTGTTGGAATGATTACAATAAAAGAAGTCATGTCGTTTTTTGAAAATACCCGTGGCAGTAAAAATAAAGTAAAACGTGCCTCGCCCGCGCAGGAGAATCCTCGACAACAAAACAAGGAAAACGCCGGATGGATCTCGCCAATCTATGACCAATCCCGAAAAATTCATTTGAATCCGGGATTACTTGCAGCGAACCGGTGTCTGGCTTATTTGGAAGATATTACAGAGGCGGAAGTCTACAGGGTTTTGCGGACGCAAATACTTCAGCGAACAAAGGGTCTGGGAGGAAATATCATCATGATTACAAGCGCCCTGCCCGGAGAGGGGAAAACCCTTACGGCTATCAATCTCGCCTTTTCTTTTACCCGGGAATTCCAGCATACGGTCCTGCTGGTTGATGGCGATTTGAGAAATCAGAGCATTAAAAAATATCTGGGATGTGACAGTAACAAAGGGCTGATAGATCATCTCGCGGACGGCTGTTCTGTTTCAGATATCATTATGTGGCCGGGGATCGAAAAAATGACGCTCATATCAGGAGGGCGTGCTTATCATGAAAGCGCTGAAATTCTTGGATCGCCGCGAATGAAGGAACTAATGTCCGAGATGAAAAATCGCTACCCTGATCGCTATATCCTTTTTGACGCTCCTCCAATTTTGACCGGGGCGGATGTGTTAACTTTGTCCACTCTTGTTGACCACGTAATTGTTGTCGTCTGGGCAGGAAAAACGTCAATGGATATTGTCAATAAGGCTTTGCAATATATTCCCAGAGATAAGATTCTCGGCTTTGTTCTAAACCGATGTGAGTCAGAATCTGAATCTGACTATGGTAAGCAGTAAGATCGCGTTGCGTCCTCTCAGTAAAAAATAAATTAAGATATCGAACTATTTCTCTAATATCTTTCCGTATATTTATTTTCGAGGAGCAACTTTTTTTTCTTTGAGGCTGGAATCAGATTCAATTTCGGCGAATTTATAACCAATGCTTCTTATCGTAAAAATGTATTGCGGGTTGTTAATATCTTTTTCGATAGTATCCCGTAGTCTGCAAATATGAGCGTCTACTGTTCTGGGTTCAACAAAGGTATCATCTCCCCAAATATAATAAAGTATTTGTTCTCTTGAGTAGACTCTGCCGGGATTTTTAGCGAGGAACTGCAATATTTTTAATTCTTTGGGACTAAGACTGATTCTTTCTCCCCTTAAGGTGACTTCATAAGTTCTATAATTAATTTTTAGGTCCTTGTATGTTAATAATTTCGCGTTATCCGGATTTGTATTTTTTTCCGTTCTTCTGAGGACCGCGCGGATTCTCGCGACCAACTCTTTCACATTGAAGGGCTTGACGATGTAGTCATCAGCACCCACTTCAAATCCTATTATCCTATCCATATGATCTCCTCTTGCCGTTAACATAATAATGGGCATCGTCTCCGTCTCCGGATTCTTTCGAATAAGCTTACATACGTCTAAACCTCTGATTACTGGAAGCATTAGATCCAGAACTATTAAATCAGGTTTTATTGATTTAATCATATCCAAGGCGCTCTCCCCATCGTAAGCCTTGCTGACAGCAAATTTTTCCTGCTCGAGATTATAGGTAATGAGATCCACAATATCTTTTTCGTCATCAACAACCAAGATTCTTTTCTGCATCATAATTGAGCACCGCCTAAAGTAAAAACGTGTTTCATTCAAAAGTAAGATTGCTGTATCCAGGGAGATTAATGGTAAATAACTCTTCAAAAAATATTTATTATCATTCTTCCTAACCGCCAACATTTTACATGCTTTCACGGCAAGATATTGTGTGAAGTGTGGTTTCAAGAGGAGTTTTTACATTTGCCAAGTCCCACTTTCTCTCTTAAGAATCATGATAAATGTAAATTGTTTTATCGATTCTCTGACATTATTTATTTGTAACAAATACCATGATATTATTACGATCTTATGTCATTTTAATGAAACATTAGAGAAAAAGGCTTCTTTTTTTAATAGGGTTAATATCTAATATTGTTAGACATTTTATTTATTAAAACATAGATACAGTCTTTTTTTTCAAAGCATACGGAAATTAACAATTTAGCAATTGAAATTCTCTGTAGCAATTTGCGGATAATAAGATGATTTAAAATTCTATATTCGCTTGCTACTGTTGAACTGCAAATGAAAAATATAAAAATTATTCACAAACATTTTAATGTTAATCTTAATTTTTAATAATTAGTTAATTTTGAAAAAATTATCCTGCAAATAGTCGTTTCTTTACGTCAATCATATATATTTTTTACCCTCTTTTTTATTTCAGATTTTCATCAGAAATGACTGGATTTCCTCAGCGAACAGAGCGTTGCTGTTCGTGAAACGGCAATAATGCCGTTTCATAACCAAAGGAGATAAGTCATGAAAAACAATAAAGAAAGTAAGAAAAAAGATGTAAAGAGGAATAAGGCTATTTCCAAGCGGCAGGCTGAATCCAGTGAAAAAATTATCCGTTCAAAAAGCAAAAGAGTGGAAGACTCGAAGCAGTCGATGCTGATTAAACTGCTGAAACGTCCTTGTGGCGCCAAAATCGATGAAATGGCCAAGGCAACCGGTTGGCAAAGGCATAGTGTCCGTGGAGTGATGTCCGGTGTATTGAAAAAGCGACTAGGACTCTCCATCACCTCTGAAAAAGAAGAGCGCGGACGGGTTTACCGCGTCAGCATATGAAGCATCGTTTATCTCACAAGGCGGTAAGGTTTGACGAACTGGCTGGTCTTCCTGCTCTTAATCGCAAAGAACTGGTAGAAAAATGGCAGCTTCTCTATGGTACAACGCCGCCGGTCGGAGTCAGAAATTATTTTTTGCTTCATGGAATAGCTCACCGCATGCAGGAAAAGGCATTCGGAGGACTGAAACCGGCCACCCGCCACTTTCTGGCAAAGGCTGCCCAAGACAATGATGCATCAAAACTGCAGCCATTACCTGCCATCAGCATTAAACCAGGCACAAAACTTTTGCGTGAGTGGCATGGCATCACCTATGAAGTGATCATATTGGAGAGTAGTGTAATGTGTAACGGTAAACACTACCGTTCGCTTTCTGAAGTTGCACGTGCCATCACCGGAACACGTTGGTCAGGACCTTTGTTCTTCGGGATGAAGAAAAAGGAGGATACATGAATACTAAGCCAATACTTCGCTGTGCTATTTATACACGAAAATCTTCAGAAGAAGGACTGGATCAGGACTTTAACTCTCTGCACGCTCAACGGGAAGCATGTGAAGCTTATATTGCCAGTCAGAAGCATGAAGGCTGGCATGTTGTGAGAACTCATTATGACGATGGAGGATTTAGTGGCGGCAATATAGAACGCCCGGCATTGAAACAATTACTGGAGGATATTGATGCTGGGAAGGTAAATACAGTAGTTGTGTATAAAGTTGATCGGCTGACCAGATCATTAACTGACTTTGCCAAAATCATCGAGCGATTCGATAATCATAATGTTTCCTTTGTTTCAGTCACTCAGCAGTTTAATACTACCAGTTCAATGGGGAGACTTACATTAAATGTTCTTCTTTCCTTTGCGCAGTTTGAAAGGGAAGTTACCGGCGAACGAATCAGGGATAAAATAGCTGCTTCCAAGAAAAAGGGAATGTGGATGGGTGGATTTATTCCCCTGGGCTATGACCTCAAGGATCGAAAATTGTTGGTAAATGCCAAGGAAGCCCAAACCGTAAAATATATATACCGTCGCTACCTAGAGTTGGGATGTGTCCGCCTCCTTAAAGAAGACCTTGACAAAAATGGTATTCATTCCAAAGTCCGTGGACAGAAAGGCGGGTGTTCATTTTCCAGAGGAATGCTCTATAAGATTCTCTCGAATCCTATCTATATCGGGCAGATACGACATAAAGGAACCTGCCATCCAGGTCAGCATAAAGCAATCATCGATCAGGAATTATGGGAACAGGTGCAGCAGCATATTAACGATAAATCAGTAGAACATAAAACATACCATACAGTTTCCTTTCCACTAACCAACAAATTATTCGATATCTCAGGCGAACGGTTGGTATCCGTTCATGCTAATAAAAAGGGAAAGCGTTACCGCTATTATATATCCCAAAGCCTCAGGGCAGATCCGAAGGATTCTTCATCAAGCGGTTGGCGATTACCGGGACAGGAGATTGAGCAGGTGATTGCCCATGCAGCATCAGAAATCCTTTTTGACGATGGTGCCATTACTACTACGTTGCAGGAAGCGGGAATCGAAACACACCAAATTCAATCTGCACTCAGTGAAGCAAAAAAGATACAACAAGATTCCACAGGTTTAATAAGCAGATTTGTCCAGCGAGTAGAATTGCAAAAATCTGGAATACGTCTCAAGCTGTCTCTGGCATCGCTTATATCCCCTGAAGTGGATTTAACAATCATACGCGATATCCCTATGAAGATAAAACGGCGGGGAATAGAGATGCGACTTATAATTAATGGTGCCGGACCTGTCAGAGTAGACCAAACCTTACTGAAAACCATTGTTCGCGCTCATAAATGGTTCAATGATCTCGCAACCGGAAGAATGAAAAATATGGCTGAGATTGCATCAAGTGAAGGTGTGGATAAAAGCTATGTTTCTCGGGTGGTTAATCTTGCCTTCCTGGCCCCTGACATCATTGAGAGTATCGTAGCAGGGCAACAGCCTGCAGATTTCAACGTGGAAAAGCTCACAAAAAGGACTGATTTGCCTCTGGAATGGGCGCAACAGCATCAGCTCCTGATCCCATAAGTTGACGACGAAATACACGAACAGAGAAAATAGGGGATATTGAGGCATTGACGTGCTTGAGGATGGTTTCTCCGGTCAACATATTTAGCTGAGTCGCGCCAATTGCGGGCATTAGCGCGCATAGACTGGAAAATTTATGCAGAGAGGAAATTCATGGTGGGCCAGGACAGAATTGAACTGTCGACACTCGGATTTTCAGGGCGAAATAAACAATAATTAAATCGTCTTGATCTTAGGTCTGATTTCCCAAAAGCCTTGAAAAATAAGCAAAATAATTAATTCTGTCTTTTTCTTGTTAGTCTAACAGATTACTTTTTTTCTTATAATTTTATCACAATTTTATCACAGTATAGAATCAGAGATGAAGGTGGAAAATAAGGAATCAAATCATGGTTTCCGGCGTGAGAGGAGAAACTGAAAGATATCTAAGTCACCTGTTCTATTACAATTATTTGATTTCATTAAAGTCTATGTGTCCCCATTTGTAATGGGGTACATTCATTTTAACTCAAATACGAGTAAAAAGACATCCCAAGGGTCACACCTTTTGGGAGCTTCTTGTTTGGATAATGCACCGCATGGTTTCATGTAGTTGTTATGGTGTTGTCGTCTGGCGGTGGGTTATTTCGTAGATAATCACGTGCCTCACGGATGATCTGCTCCGATGATTCATCACGTGGTTTGCACCGGTCGGCCCATGGGCGACCGGGGTGAAGAACATCCCAACGTGGTCGTAAACCTGCATGACGTCCGCCTCCCGGATCATGGTTGCCAAATCCATCAATGAGTTTGTTCCATAATGGATAAAACTTCGCAATAAGCAATGACTCACCAAGCGGAATCCAAATATCGTCCATAATTAAATAACGGCAGTGAAAATCGACAATGTCCAGATTAGATACTTCTTCGATACTTTTTGCATGATCATTTAGTCTATCATAAAGAACTTTACCGGGAGATGCTTCCAGATTACCTCCTTTTCTAGAACCCTTAGGTACAGCCTTGCCGACATAAATAGGTGCGCTGAATATATTATTGAGATTGCGTTTTGCTATTGGTGCATAAACATTAAAAGTTCCTGTGTAATAAATAGCGTAGATTCCGGCGCCGTCAAAAGTTTTAATGTTTTTTAAAAGGGTAACGGGTTGTCGCAGAATGGCTTGGCCGACACTTTCAGCTAAATGACGCTTATCAAGAGGATTGAAAGGGATGACATTTTTATTCGTCATGCAACTTTCCTCCCTCTCATATAATTTGCATTTCTTAATTCAGCATCCACGATAGATTCCGCCACCGATGCCGCAACTCTCCGAGCCAAGGCTACGGGGACAGCGTTACCTAGTTGCCTCATAGTTTCAGTCCATGATCCATGGAATATATAGCCGTCAGGAAATGTCTGAATACGTGCAGATTCGCGTACACTGAAATAGCGAACGTCACCGTTTTTAAGAACTAACATATTTTCACCGCCGGGCACTCCATGGTCACCGGCCTTAAGCGTTTTGGCAGGCAGGTCAAGCGGGCTACCCGTATGCCCTGCATATGCCTTGGCTCCATCTTGAAAATTGTGGTTGTAAAACTCCTTAGAGGATTTCTTATTGGGTAGTGGAATGTCCATTAATGCATCCCGGATCGTACGCCATGCATGTTCTCCCAAAGATGGTGGCGAAGCATTCAATTTCTTAATTCGACTTTTAAACTTTTCCGATAATTCTGATTGCGTTGGTTTGAGAATGTTGTGTCTCTCCCAGTATTCACCTGAAACCCACTGGGAATAAAGGAGTGCGTCGAATGAATGTGTTGAATGTGGAAATGACCACTCAATGCCTAGATCAGAACGAAAGCCAACGATAAATACTCGCTCTCGCTTTTGTGGGACACCATAATCAGCGGCGTTAACAAGTGTTGGAATGATATTATATGTCAGCCCATTGCCATGAAGCACACCAGAAGTCTTCTCCTTTTGTAGTCTACGTAAATGATTCCCCCATTTTTCTCTATACCTTCGTAGAACTTCCGGAAATTCCAGTTGAAGCAGAATGTACTGATAATAATTGGCGAAACTTGGACGGGTAAGACCCTTTACATTTTCGATAATAAAAGATTTCGGCTTTAATTGCCGAACGATTTCTACAGTAGATGGGAACATATCTCGTTCATCGCCATAAGCCTTGTGCTTACCTCCCATAGAGAAAGGTTGACATGGTGGACCACCTGCAATCAAGTCAATCCCTTCAGGAATTGATGACCAATCAAAATCGCGCACGTCTCCTTCCCAAAGAGGCCAATCCTGAACCAAAGGATATCCACGCTTCTGATTCTCCCTGATTGTGTCGCAAGCCCATTTATCCCATTCCACAACGGCTAGAGATTCAAAACCTGCGAGTGATACACCCATGGCAAGACCACCTGCGCCTGCAAAAAGCTCAACAGATTTCATTTTTAATTTCCTGTTTAAAAAAATAATTACGAACAATTAACGACACACGCTCGGTATCAGTCATTTCACATTCCCATATAACTAGTACACGCCAACCCAAGGATATCAACTGTCGCTGGTTGTGTAAATCCCTTTTTTTGTTTGCTTCCAACTTTGTTTTCCAAAAGTCCAAATTTGATTTTGGTAATCTTGCTAGTTTGCAATCCCTATGGCGGTGCCAAAAACAGCCGTGCATAAATATAACAGAACGTCGAGAAGAAAAGACTAAGTCTGGTGTTCCCGGCAGTTCCTTGGCGTGTAGACGATAACGTAATCCCATTCGATGAACAAGGCGTCGAAGTTTCATCTCTGGGGCTGATCCTATACCCCGAATAAGGGACATTCGCTTGCTTCGTTCTTTCGGTGAGAGAGTATCTGTCAATTTATTCCTCACTGAAATAGATTATAATAATGAGTGTCGTAGTTTTTATCTCAATGCCATATTTATTATAATCTAATAACTCAATTCTAAAGCGTTATCAACCTATTTTCACATTGTGATTAAAAAAAATAAAACACAGCACCGGCGAGAATGGGCCCCTCGTAAGCCCGTCGGAGCCGGTGCAGGAAGGTCTTTTTAAATCTTGACACAAATTGACTTTATGTTACCTTTTTTAAACAGGTGAAATAAAAATGGTCTCAATCGATAAAGATCAAAAAATGAAACATTTCAGAAAATGGGCTGAAGGTAAAAATCCATTTCTAACGGCAATGTCTTTAATAATCGCCGGTTTTTCCAAGGAATGTTTTGAACTATTTAATTCAGTGAGAAAGGGAAAAAGAATAGAAGGTGATATTCCATTACCTTCAGTAAAGACATGGATTAAACTTTATAATAACCCCAAGAGAATTGGCAAAGCATTGTTTAGTTCTATGAATGAATATAATCAAGATTCAGCAAAAGAATTTAAAATTCTTCAATTAATCAATAAAGACGCTAAACAGATGAAGAACAATGGTGAAAAGTATAAAGCCGAATTTGAAAAAATACCGTTAGATGAAAGAAAAAAAAGATTTGAAGAAAGCGTAAAGCTTCTTGAAGAATTAAAAGAACTTAATATTAATGATCATATCAGTAAAGTAAATGAAGCAGAAAGAAAGAAATTCAGAGAAAATTTTAGAAAACCGGAATTCATTTTTTTTATTCGTGTTCAAGCTCCCTGTTTCAGTCTTTACGGAACTTACCCGCATATACTTCTAAAGCAAGCTCAAAACGGAGATGATGAAGCTCTGGAAAAACTTATAAGACTCGATAAATCAATTATATTTGAACCGAAAATAAGCGAGATAATCCATCAGGCTCAAGCTTTAAAAGTGCAAGAAAGAATGTCAATGATAAAAAAAGCATTCATTAGCAAGCCAAAAGTGAAAATGAACATGAAGACAATAAAATGTCATCTTGGAGGACTCATTTCATATTTATCAATTGCATTAAATCAAAAAATTACAGCATCAGAAATAAAAGATTTATTTGATGCAATTGCTATTGATATGAATGAAGGTGAGATTGATAAGGATATTGGTAAAATGGAAAGTTACCCTTTTGAAAAAGCCATTCAAAGATCAAGAAACTTCTGGCACATCATTTTAGCGGACAAGAAATAATGTAAATTTCTGTCCGTACGCTTTAATCATTTCTATCATAAAATCTCTTCCATGGAAGAGAACAATCAAAAAAATCAAAAACAAAATAACGCGAAGCCTGCGCGACGCGGCGACAACAGAGACGCGGAGCGCAGGCATGCGCACCTGTGCGATTGTGAGAGTGATTGCAATGATGAAATTGTATCAAACGAAACGACTGCATTGTCCAGAATAATGAAAGACCTTAAGGAAGAAAGAAAGCTGCAAGTAAGACTATTAAAGCGTCATAAGATAAAATTTAGAAAAAATAGTCTATGGGATAAAAAACAAAGAAACGGGAAGGTTATATGTATAGCACCAGAGGATTACCAAAAGCTTGGGTAGACTTTGTAAGTCAATGGCCGTGGAATTGGTTTTGTCATTTCACTTACAAAGATAATCCCTTTACGGATCAAATGATACACCCTGAGGCTGCTGTAAAAATACACGATAAGTTGATTCACATTTTAAACAGGGAAATCTTCGGAGTCAGGTATTGGAACCGGCCTAATGACGGAGTTATTTGGGTAAGAGCGAGAGAAGAACAATCTCGCGGTGCAATACATTTTCACGATCTCATAGGCAGAGTACCGGAGTGGATAAGCAGACTCAAATATATGGACTTGCATAATACGATGGGCGGTTATGCAAGGATTCATCAGTATAAGGGAAAAGGATACGGAGCTGAAGAATATCTTAGTAAATCAGTATACGCATTCAAGAAGGGCGATATAGATGTTGGCGGGCCGTTGAAGTATGTTCAAGATGGTAGCCCTTTACTTCAGAATTCTCTGTTTGCATAGGCAACAAAGGAGAGGCTTGATTCATAGTACACGGGGAATAATACCGTTGCTTGAATCCTAAGAGTATCAAAAATACAGTGATTATAAGTATATGAAATTGTTATAAATTGGTTTATTAGATATGAAACAGCAAAGTTTGATTAACAGTATATTCTGGGACATTGAAGATTTGTCGCATTACCTGAATGTTAAAGTAAAGACAATCTATTCAATGGTTTCTGATATTCCTCATTATCGAATTGGCAAACTGATTCGTTTCAAAAAAGCGGAAATAGAGAGCTGGTTGGAAAGTAAAAAGGGAAATGTTCAAGAAAAAATCCAGCAAAGAAAGATGCGAAAATCAGCAAATGAAAATATTGACCTGCTCATTCGGAAAACAATTGACCAGACCAAGCAGGAAGATTATAATTCTTGCAACGGGAAATCAGACCGGATCAAGGCCCAAGAAAAGGAGAATGACAATGGGTCTATATAAAAGAGATTCGGTTTGGTGGATGAGTTTTTCTCACAATGGCAAGCAGATTAGGCGGTCAACAGAGACAGAAGACAAAAAGCTGGCCATAAGGATCTTTGACAAATTAAAAGGCGAAATAGCGGAGGGTAAATGGTTTGAGAAGTTGCCCGGCGAAAATTATACCTTTGAGGCTTTGATGGATAAATACATGAAGGAATATTCTGCGGTAAATAAAAAGCCTTCTTCTCATATCCGGGATAAGAGCCTGAATAATCACCTTCAGAAATCTTTCGGACAATTGTATTTGCCGGAAATAACTTCGCGGTTGATTGCCGAATATAAAATTAAAAGAAGAAATGAAGGTGCCTGTTCGCGAACGGTCAATTACGAATTATCCTTGATGAATCATGCTTTCAATATGGCTATTAGGGAATGGGAACTGATTGAAAGCAATCCGGTTAGCAAGGTTAAAAAAGAGCGCGTCAGAAATATTATAGAACGCTGGTTGAGTGTTGATGAAGAAAAGAAACTGCTTCTTGCGTCTCCCCGATGGCTTCAGGTAATCATCATTTTCGCGATTAATACCGGTTTACGACGCGGTGAAATACTGAGCTTAAAATTGTCCCAGATTGATTTTAATCGTAGAACCTTGATTATTTACGAGCAGAAAAACGGTGCAATAGATACTCTTCCGCTTAACCAGAAAGCCATGGGGATATTGGAAGATAGAAGAAGGAATAAATTGCCTGATTGTGATCTTGCATTTCCCAGTCAAAACGGAACCAGAATTCTTGATAGAAATCTATTCAGGGGTTTTAATGCCGCATTGAAGCGGGCGCAGATTGAAAATTTCCGTTTCCATGATCTGCGCCATACCTTCGCCACGCGGTTGGTGCAAACGGGTGTAGGCATTTATGAGGTTCAAAAACTTGGACGGTGGAAAAATGCTTCAATGGTTATGCGGTATGCACATCACAATCCGGAAAGTTTAAGGTCTTCGATAGAGGTTTTGGATAGTTTTGAAAAGCCGTTTATCACAATTTTATCACAATACCCAAAAAAAGAAGGGTCGCAAGCTTCTTTAAAACTTGCAACCCTTTGATTATCATGGTGGGCCAGGACAGAATTGAACTGTCGACACTCGGATTTTCAGTCCGATGCTCTACCGACTGAGCTACCGGCCCACCGGATTAATTTAATCGCCGTAAAGCAAGGTCATCGTCTATAGAATAAGATTTCTTTTGTCAAGGTGTTTTTTCCCCCGCGTTTTCTTCTTATGGCCCGTTAATCTTTATTTTCCGGCACCTTATCTGGCTGATTATTTTGCTCCTCACTTTCTTCGTGTTGCTGCATCTGTTGCCTGGCCTCGGGCCGAACCGTTGGGCTGTCGGGAATAAATATCCCCTCGGTTTTATTTTCTCTTTCTCTAATGATAACAACAGTCCCTGCTATTTTGTCGTGCCATCCCTGTTTTTTTTTGTCAAAGGCGACCCAGATAAAACCAAGATACAATATATTAGAGACAAAATATCCCACCGCCCTCAAAAAAGCGATTCCGAAGGTAATATTCGAACCATCGTCAGAAACGACCTGCAAGCCCAAAAGCATTTTCCCCGGTGTCCGGCCTGTCGCACCGTGAAAATATGTAAAATAAGCCAGGTTCGTGAAAATAAAAAAAACACATGTAAATATTATAAACGGAGATAGACCCGCGGGATCAGCCAAATCGACAAGAATATCTTGACTATTTCCGGAAATCGCGCCGGAAAAAAATGCCAGCGACGCGATGGTGAGGAGAAAAATAAATATAAAAAAGGCGATTGTGCTGTCAATACTGAAAGCTACAAAACGCCTCCAAAAACCGGCATATTTATAAATAGTCATTTTTTACCTCCAGGGATCTATTGCCAAAGATACCTTTTTCGTATTGGATTATAGATATGATTGCCGCTGCCGCCGTTTCCACTTTTAAAATTTGCCTGCCTAAAGTTACCGAAAGAAATCCGGATTCTTTTGTCTTGATAATTTCATCTTTGGAAAATCCGCCTTCAGGCCCGACGGCAATAAAAAAATCCTTTGTGGCAGCAAAGGCTTGGTCGGTTAATATATCTTTAATAGTTTTTCGGGATTCTTCTTCCCAAAAAATCAATTTTAGGGCGTCATTTGAAGCCGCACAGAGCATATCCGTAAAAGATAGAATTTTAGATACTGTTGCTACATGATTGCTGTGGCAGCAGCGCGCCGCTTCCCCGGCTATTTTTTGCCAGCGAGCAACCTTTAAAGAACTCTTTTCATCAGCAACATGGCTAACTGACCGCGCGGCATCAAAAGGAATAATGACATCCGCTCCCAGTTCAGAAGCGCTTTTTACAATGGTATCCATTTTTCTTGCTTTGGGCATGGCCTGAGCCAGTGTGATTCGGATTTCCCTGCCGGCCGCCGGTATTATTTCCCCCAGTTCTATTAAAACATTATTTGTATTGTAGCTTTTAATGAGGGCTTCAAACTCTCTACCAAAACCGTCGAAAATATAAATCCTTTCACCCGGTTTCAGACGCATGACCTGTTTTAAATATTTTAAATTGTCCGGTCCCAGTTCACAGATTGTTTTATTTTCCAGAGATTCCGGACTGTATATTCGGGGAATGGTCAAGATTCTTTTTCCTTGAAAAATGTTATTTCAGACTTATAAGGCAGTCCGCTTAAGCTATGCACATATTGATTTTTTCCTGAGCACGTAACAGACCCATTCTTTTTCCGTTATCGTTTTATGGATTGTCAGGGGATCGGCTGAAAATTGTTCCCCGACATTTTTGGCGCCTTGTTCAATGATGCCCGAAATAATGATATATCCTTCCGGCAAAAGCAATTGAACCAGGTGCGGACGGAGAGTTAAAAGCAAATTGGAAGTAAGATTGGCGATGATCAGATTACGTGGTTTATCAATGGAGGCGGCATTTTTATTTAGAATGCGCATAAACACATTATTAATAGCCGCGTTTTCACCGGCAATTTCTACGGCCTTTTTATCGACATCCACGCAGATAACATCCTGAGCACCCATCTTGGCGGCGGTAATGCCGAGTATTCCGGTGCCGCAACCCACGTCCAGGACCTTCCAATCCTTGATGGAACGGTCGTTCATGATGATATCTTCAATCGCTTCGATGCACATTCTTGTGGACGCGTGCTGACCGGTGCCGAAGGCCATTCCCGGGTCAATTTCAATGACGATATCGCGGCTGGAAGGCGTATATCTTTCCCATGTCGGTTTAACGATTATATTGTTGCTTACCCTGATGGGCACAAAATATTTTTTCCACTGTTCTCCCCAGTCGGGATCGCATATGATTTCTGTTGTAAACGATGGTTTTTCAAAGTCAGGAAATATTTCATCAAGACTGTCTATATATTTTTGCAAGGTATTTATTCTTTTTTCGCTGCGGTTATCCTGCGGGAAATAGACTTTGAGTGTTCCTTCAATTGACGGTTCCGGAAAATCCGCGGCAGTGTTCTGAGGCGCCAACGATTCTTGAAATACGCCCTGCGCCCCCGTTTCGGTAAGAAAATTCCCCAACGCGTCCATAAGCTCCGGAGGAGCGGATATCTCAATTTTCAGCCACTTTCCCGTTTCTTTTTCTATCATGAATAACCTGCCCTGCATTTTATATAGATATATATTCTTTTATGCAATATTTCAAGTACTCTGACTTGCGTTATAATGGAATCTGTACCGGTTTTGCGGTAAAATCCTTTTGACACAAAGGGGAGTATCCCCTGCAAAAAACTGTTTTGATATAGCTATAATATTATGAAAAATCGTGATAATATACTTTTAATTTTCAATACTCTGGAGAGTGAGAGAATATGAAAATGAAAATAGGCATACTGACGGGCGGAGGAGATTGCCCCGGTCTAAACGGAGCGATTAAATGGGTTACAAAGAGCGCTCTTGATTCCAAAGTAGCGGCGAACCGTTCCGTATCTTTTGAAGTCGTAGGCCTTGTTGAAGGCTGGAGAGGTATTACAGACGTTGATCCCGGCGATCAGAAGAGTTGCGCCCGGTATATAAAGCCTTTGGATGAAGAAATTGTTCGGGTTTGGGATCGGCACGGCGGCACAAATCTGGGAACATCGCGGACAAATCCTTTTAATCCGAAAAATGATCGCTCGGAGCGGTTGCTTGATAATATCAAAAAACTGGGTATTGATGTTATTGTTGCTGTCGGCGGTGAAGACACTCTCGGTGTCGCTTATAAATTACACAAGCTGGGTATCAAAACGGTAGGTATACCCAAAACAATAGACAATGATCTCGCGGGAACGGAGTATTCGCTCGGTTTCGACACAGCGGTTAATATTATTACGGAGGAAATTGACCGTTTGAGGACAACCGCCGGTTCCCACAGCCGCATTTTTGTGGTGGAAACGATGGGGCGTCATGCCGGCTGGCTTGCTCTTCGCGGCGGCGAATCCAGCGGCGCGTATATCGTTTTAATACCTGAGTATCCTTTTGATATGGAGAGGGTCTGTGAACTTCTGCGCGAAAGAAAAGGCAGAGAAATAAATTATTCCATTATCGTGGTTGCGGAAGGGGCTAAGCTTTTGGGACGGCAGGAATTTCTTAAAGACAGCCGTGTTGATGACTTCGGACATGTTTCGGTGGGCGGGATTGCCAATTATGTTGCCGGTGAGATTCAAAATAAAACCGGTTTGGAATCACGTCATATAATCTTAAGTCATCTTCAGAGAGGCGGAACACCTTCGGCCTATGACCGTCTGATGGCCAGATGGTTTGGCATTGCGGCGGTTGATATGATTGTCAAGGGTAATTTCGGATGCATGGTTAGTTTGGGGCAGGGAGAAATTACCACTGCTCCCCTGGAAGGAATTGTCAATAAACTGAAATTGGTTAACGTTCAGAAATATTACGATACCGAAAGATATAACGGCAGAAGAACCATTTTTGAAAAATAGTAATTAACAGATCATTAATGATCTGTTTTAATAAAGGACGAAGTTCTTATTCCAAGTCAAATTCAAACCCGATGATCACATTGACACGCAATAGTTTCTATATTACAAAACGCCGGCATGAATTTTCATTAAATAAATCCAGAGTTTCCAAACGTTTATTTTTGAAAGCCATCGAAACTATTTTTGGTATCTCCAATGACCTTCAATTTTTCCATTATCCCCAAAGATGACCCCAGGCAAGCTCTTCGCATTCGCCGCTTTTTTATATCATTGGGCATCTATGTTTTAAATCTTTCTCTCACGTATTTAGCCTATGAGGCGGGCATGATGTCCCTGAAGGTTTTTTACTGGAACTGGATTATCATCCTGGCTTTTAATGTTATTTTGTATATTGTCTTTCGTACCGGTTTGAACCAGCGTATGAAAGATCCCAGTTTGACTTTTCTCCAGATTTGCGTAGCCAGTCTTGTTGTAATGTACGCGATTTTTTTTGTCTATGAAGCCAGAGGCATCATTTTTTCAGTATACATCCTTATCCTGTTGTTTGGCACTTTCCAACTGGATACCCGGCAGTTTTTGTACGCGAGCGCTTTTATCCTTCTGACTTATGGAGTTGATATCTTTTTGCTGCAGGTTTTTCGTCCTCAGGATATTAATCTTAAGATTGAAATTTTCCAGTGGATCGGCTTGGCCATTGTTCTTGTTTCCGTTTCTTTTATAGGAGGCAATATCAGTTCACTCCGCCGCGATTTAAGCAGCAGCCGGAAACAGCTTCAATCTTCCTTAATAATGATCCGGGACATGGCGATTCACGATGATCTGACCGGATTTTATAATCGCCGCCATCTGATGGAACTCGTTGAAGCCGAAAATAATCGCTCCTCGCGAACGGGGTCTATTTTTTCTCTGGTGATGATGGATGTTGATAATTTTAAAAATATCAACGACATATACGGGCATCAGGCCGGAGATAATGTGTTGATGACCTTTTCTGCCATTATTCGCAGTGTTCTGCGTAAAACTGACTTTTGCGGACGTTATGGAGGCGAGGAATTTCTGATAGTGCTTGCCGAAACCGATATTCAGGAAGCGAAAGTATTTGCGGAACGTATCCGCTCTTGCGTTGAAGATAGCTTTTTCCCCGACCTGGGTTCTGATTCCAAAGTTACGGTTTCCATTGGCATTGCCCAGCATCAAACGAATGAAGATATTGATAAAACTATTTTCCGGGCGGATAGCGCCATGTATAGCGCCAAAAAAGGCGGACGCAACCGGGTGGAATTCTCAGGATAATACCATTTCGATTTCTGTGGCTAACTTTGTAGGCAGTGTCGTCGGCTTCCCAGAACGTATTAGATACGGGAGTGTATCCCCGAAGGGGACACACTATGAATAGATCATTTCCTTACCGATGATCCGCGCCATAATGGCGTGGATCACAATACGCCTGCCCAAGCCGACCTCCTTGCCGAAGCTGATCCTTTGACCGGCGGCGCGACACAAAAGGAACGCAAAAAAACAGTTTTCACCTTACCGGGAACTGCCGCCTATCAGGCGGCAGTTCCCAATCGAAATGGTATAAAAAATAGCGGTTTTTCTTTCTAAATTGATTTTCACCTATTTGTTAACGGTAATAACCTTCCTTGAAAAATACCTGCCTTCGTGATAGCTTTTTGATGCCATTTCTAAATCAAAGCGCTATCTTTGATGGCGCCGCATACGGCATCGGGAACGCTTGCATAATACCTTGTTGCCGCTTCCCGGGCCACCCCGATATCATCTTTGATTTAGCAAGGTTATAAAGTATAGGATTACAGGAAGGAAAGCCTTGAAATATTACCCGATTTTCCTGGACATAAAAGACAAAAAATGCGTCATTGTCGGCGGCGGCGAAGTGGCCGCAAGAAAGGCCGAGAGGCTCCTTCATTGCGGCGCTAAAGTTTTCGTAATCAGTCCTTTGCTCACGCCGGAACTTGCCGGATTAAAAGAAAAAAAGGCGATTTTTCATATTGCCGCCCAATACTCGGGCGATTTAACAGACGGCGCCGCTTTGATTATCGGGGCGACTGATGATGAAAAAATCAATGCGATGATATCTCTTGATGCCCGCTGCAAAGGAATACCGGTAAATATCGTCGATGATCCGCAAAAATGCGATTTCATTCTGCCTTCACTTGTGCAGAGAGGTGATCTGGCAATAGCCATAGGCACCGGCGGCAAAAGCCCGGCTCTTGCCCGCCACCTCAGAGAAGAACTGGAATCCAAATATGGAAATGAATATGAGGTGCTTTTGAACATTTTAGGCGGTCTGCGCGTCAAAATGGCAAAAAACGCCGGTGTTGGCAAAGATTGGTTTAAGTATTTATTGTCGGCGGGTCTACTGGATTTTATTAAGGCGAAGGATGTCAATAAAATAAAAGATATTGTGCGGAAAATTACCGGAGAGGAAATAGAAATTGACTTTAATTAATCTGGAAATGATTTTATTTAAAATTTCGTTTATCTTCTGCGCTGTAAGCACAGCAGGATATCTGCTTTCGCTCCTTGTAAAAAAAATAAAACTGGCAAAAATATCCACCTGGATTTTGTCCGCCGCCTTCGGTTTTTTAACACTTAATTTATTGTTGACGGTGATAAATTTTTCCGGGCTTGTTAATCTTGGTTCGCGTAATATTCTGTCCCTTTGCGCCTGGTCGGCAAGCGGAGTTTATCTTGCCCTGCAATTCAAAACCAAAACAAGGACGCTTGGCGCTTTCATTTCTCCTTTTATATTTTTATTTATGATTGCCGCCGCGGGACAGGATGCCGGGAAAACCCTGCTGCCTGCAAATTTGCAAACCTGGCTGACCGCGGTGCATATGCTGTTAACCATTACAGGAGAAGCTTTATTTATACTTGCATCGTGCGCGGGGGCCATGTTCATCATTCAAGACGGCCTGCTGAAAAGTAAAAAATTAAACAAGATGAGCAGGCTGCTGCCGTCACTTAGTGACCTCGACAGGATTAATCATATTTGCCTGCTTTGGGGTTTCCCTGTTTTATCAGTGGGCGTTTTGGCCGGGATGATATTTGCGGAATTCAGCTGGCAGGCAGGATGGCTCACCGATCCCAAAATTATCTGGACTTTTGCCGGCTGGATTATCTATGGATCTCTTCTGCATCAGCGCCTTGCCATTGGCTGGAGGGGGTACCGGATGGCTTTGGTTTCCTGCGCCGCGTTTATTCTTCTTTTGTTATCCTATGGAAGTGTGAGATTTTGTTTTTCAACGTTGCATAACTTTATTTAAAATATGATTGTATTAGTAGGCTTAAATCATAAAACAGCTTCAATTGCTGTCCGGGAAAAGATATTTGCCGGTTGTCAGGAGGAAAAAGACGTGCTTGCCCGCCTTCGGTCGTTAAACGGCGTGGGGGAAGTTTTGCATCTTTCCACCTGTAACCGTGTTGAAATTATTGCCAGTGTTGAGGACCATGGAAAAGCGGTAAAAGACCTCCGTGATTTTATGGCCGCAACCGGCGGTTTGACGGAAGCCCAAGCTGCAGATTGTTTTTACGAATACCGCGATGAGGAAGCGGTGCGCCATATTTTTCGCGTGGCGTCAAGCCTCGATTCAATGGTCATGGGCGAGACCCAGATTCTCGGACAGGTCAAAGATGCCTATCGCCGGGCTCTGGCGCAATACGCGACAGGCGTTGTGTTGAATCGCCTGATGCATTGTTCTTTTCGCGCGGCCAAACGTGTCCGTACGGAAACGGCTATCGCGGTCAACCCTGTCTCCGTCAGTTATGCCGCGGTGGAGCTGGCCAAAAAAATATTCGGCTCGCTTAACGGCAAGAAAATCCTGTTGATCGGAGCCGGAGAAATGGCTGAATTGACAGGAATGCATCTGGTCAGCAACGGAGCGGAGGGAGTGATCGTCGCCAACAGAACGCTTGCGCAGGCCGAGCTTCTGGCGGAAAAATTTCATGGAGAAGCGGCATCGCTGGACGCGCTGGATAAAAAACTGATTGAAGTGGATATCGTTATCAGTTCCACGGGCGCTCCCGACTTTATAGTTACCGCCGATATGCTCAAAAAAATTCATCATCAGCGAAAAAACCGCCTGTTGTTTCTGGTCGATATCGCCATGCCCCGTGATATCGAACCGGCGGCAAGTTCGCTGGAAAATGTTTATCTGTATAATATCGATGACCTTCAGGACATTGTGGATGAAAACATGAATGTCCGCAAGAAAGAAGCTATCAGGGCCGAAATGATCGTGGAAGAAGAAGTAGCAAGATATGTCAATTGGCAGAAAGAACTGGAATCTGTGCCGACCATAATATCGCTACGCGGCAAAACCGAAGAAATTGTCAAGGCGGAGATGGAGAGGGCTGCGGGCTGGATCCGAAGTTTTAATAAAGAAGATCAGGAAAAAATAGAAAATCTCGTTAACTCAATCGTAAACAAGGTATTGCATTCTCCGGTAGCGGTATTAAAAGAAGAAAGTTCTGAATTCAATTCCCGCGATATTGTCGCGGCGGTGCGGCGCCTTTTTCGTTTGGATGGATAGAAGGTGTAATGGGTACGATTTTATGAATTTTAAAATAGGAACACGCGGAAGCAAGCTGGCATTGACGCAGACAAATTTTGTCGCCGATAAATTGAAAAAAATGATGCCGGAAGCAAGCATTGAAATTTGCGTTATCAAAACCAGCGGTGATATCATGCAGGATGTGTCATTGCTAAAAATCGGCGGGCAGGGTGCTTTTGTCAAAGAGCTTGAGGATGCTCTCCTCTCTAAGAAGATTAATCTGGCGGTTCACAGCATGAAGGATGTTCCGGGGGAAACTCCGGATGAACTGATGTTCGCGGCTATTCTGCGGCGTGAAGATATCCGCGATGTTCTGGTGTCACGCGACAATATCAAAATGGAATCCATGCCGAAAGGGGCAAGAATCGGTACCGGGTCTCAGAGGCGCGGCGCGCAAATTAAAGCGACGCTGCCTGATGTGGATATAGTTCCTCTGCGCGGTAACATCGATACACGGCTGAAAAAGATTGAAACGGAAAATCTCACCGGTGTCATTCTGGCGGCAGCGGGGATGAAGAGACTGGAATTGGCCGAAAGGATTACGCAATTTCTGCCGGTGGAAACGATGCTTCCGGCGGTCGGTCAGGGCGCGCTGGGTTTGCAGATTCGCAAAGCTGATGTTGATCTGGCAGAGGCTTGTGCTGTATTAAATGACACGGTAACCGCCGCGGAAATTGCGGCCGAGCGTTCATATCTCAGGACGTTGGGCGGAGGATGCCGTCTGCCGATTGCTGCGCTGGGTAAACTCGACGGCCGGATTCTTTCCCTGGAGGGTATGATTGCGGCGCCTAACGGCAGCACTTTAATTCGGGACAAAATAAGTGGCGTTAAAGAAGAGGCGGAAGAACTGGGGGAGCGGCTGGCGAACATCATCCTGGAAAAAGGCGGCAAAAAACTTTTGGATCTGATGTAATAATGAATATGAATAAAAAAACAAAAAAAGGGAAAGTTTATATAATCGGCGCGGGGCCGGGTGATGCGGGGCTGATTACTCTCAAAGGCATGGATTGTCTTGGCGAGGCGGATGTTGTCATTTACGATTATCTGGTTAGCAAAGATTTATTAAAATACGCCCGAAGTGACGCGCGCTTTATTTATGCCGGAAAACAGGGCGGCGCACATACTTTGTCGCAGTGGCAAATTAACGACCTACTGGTAAAAGAAGCAAAGAATGGTAATACCGTCGCGCGCCTTAAGGGAGGCGATCCTTTTATTTTCGGCCGCGGCGGAGAAGAGGCCGAGAGGCTTGCCGCAAGTTCCATACCCTTTGAAGTTGTTCCCGGCGTGACGTCCGCTATCGCTGTTCCCGCTTATGCGGGCATTCCGTTGACTCATCGGGGTTTGACGTCCACCGTGGCGTTTGTCACCGGTCATGAGGACCCTGCCAAAGAAAAAAGCGATATTGACTGGCAGGCGTTGGCCCGTATCGGAACGCTGGTTTTTCTCATGGGCGTGAAGAATATCGAAAAAATCGCGAAGGAGCTGCAGAATAATGGCAGATCACCGGATACGCCTGCCGCGCTGATTCGCTGGGGTACGACACCGCGGCAGCAAATCCTCACCAGTACTCTGGCCGATATTTCCATGCTGGTCAAAGAATTAAAATTTGCGCCTCCGGCAATTCTTGTTGTCGGCAAGGTGGTTGATCTGCGAGACACGCTTGGCTGGTTTGATGTAAAACCACTTTTCGGCAAGGGTGTCGTAATCACACGGCCGGAGAGGCAGGCTGATGATCTGGCGCGGCTGCTGGTGAACGAAGGCGCAAATCCCATTCATTTTCCCACTATTAAAATTGTTCCTCCGCCGGATTGGCGCAAACTGGACAAAGCGATAAAAAAACTGGAAGATTACGACTGGCTGATATTCACGAGCGCCAATGGCGTTGCGTTCTTTTTTGAACGGTTATTTAAATTGGCCAAAGACGTCCGCGATCTGAAGGGTGTCAAGATTTGCTGCATAGGACCGGCAACGGCACAGCAGGTGCGGAATCTGGGAATCAGGGTTGATCTGGTGCCGGCGAAATTTATTTCCGAAGGAATTCTTAAATCATTTTCCGGCAAAAATCTTAAGGGAAAGAAGATACTTATCGCCAGAGCGGCCAAAGCCAGGGACGTTCTTCCCGAAGGTTTGAAAAAACTCGGCGCCAAGGTTGATGTTGCTACAGCCTACGCTACGGTTGATTCAGGGAAGAAGAAAAAAGATTTGGAAGCGTTATTCAAAGAAAATCATGTGGACGTGATTACCTTTACCAGTTCTTCCACAGCGGATAATTTTGTAAAAATTATGGGACGAAATTTTTCAGTGCCCAAAAGTGTAAAAATTGCCTGCATAGGGCCGGTTACGGAGGCTGCGGCTGCGAGGGCCGGATTAACGGTTGATATTCATCAGGAAGAATATACAATGGAGGGGCTGGTTCAGGCATTAATGGATTACTTTGGGAAAAAGCCGCTGGCGCAAAAAAGAGGCAAAAACAAATGATAGGCATTTCCAAATTATATTGCGGGGCGGTTGAGCCATCCGATGTTCTGCGTTACAACCGGATGTCGGGAGAATTGCCTTCTCATCTCCTGCAATTTTCGGCGGATAAAAAACCGGTGGTTGTCTGGAACATGACGCGCCGTTGTAATTTAAAATGCATCCACTGCTATTCCAATTCGGCCGATATCGATTATCCCGATGAATTAACTACGGAAGAGGGCAGGAAGCTCATTGATGATCTGGCGGCATTCGGCTCGCCGGTGATTCTTTTTTCCGGCGGCGAGCCTTTAGTACGTAAAGATTTGCTGGATCTGGCTCAATACGCGACCGATAAAGGAATGCGGGCTGTCATTTCCAGCAACGGCACTCTCATCACCAAAGAGATCGCGGCCAAACTCCAGAAGATCGGCCTATCCTATGTCGGCGTAAGTCTCGATGGCCTCCAAAAAACGCATGACCGTTTCCGGGGCAAGAAGGGCGCTTTTGACGCGGCCATTGAGGGAATTCGTAACTGCCGCGACGCGGGAATTAAAGTGGGTATCCGTTTTACGGTTAACAAACATAATCTTGGCGACGTGCCGGATATGTTTGGATTGCTGAGAGAAGAAAAGATTGAAAGGATGTGTTTCTATCATCTTGTTTACACCGGACGCGGCTCCAAACTGCGCGAAGAGGATTTAACCCATGAAGAAACACGCAAGTTGATTGATTTGATAGCCTCTCAAACCAAAAAGATGTTTGACGATGGACTGTCTCCGGAAATTCTCACGGTAGACAATCATGCCGATGGTCCATATCTGTACCTGAAAATGAAAAAAGAAGATCCCCGGCGCGCCAAAGGAATTCTGGAACTATTAGAAATGAATGAGGGTAATTCATCGGGTCTCGGTATCGGGTGTGTAAGCTGGGACGGTGAAGTTTATCCCGATCAGTTCTGGCGCAATCAGTCTTTGGGCAATGTTCGCCGGAGGCCTTTTAGCAAAATCTGGACGGATGAAAAAAACGGGTTATTGATGAAATTGAAAGATAAAAAGAAACACGTTCACGGCCGCTGCGCAAAATGCGTGTGGCTTAGCGTCTGCGGCGGCAATTTCCGCGCACGGGCGGAATCGGCGGGCGATCTCTGGGGTCCTGATCCCGCCTGCTATCTGACGGATGAAGAAATAAGTAAGAGGGAGGATTGAAAAATGCAATTTCCGGAATATCGCGCCCGCAGGTTGAGAAAAAATGAAAACTTCCGGCGTTTGATACGCGAGACAAAGTTAAGCGCTGATGATCTGGTTTATCCGCTTTTCGCGGTGCCGGGCAAAAATTTTAAAAAACCGATTGTGTCCATGCCCGGTCAATTTCAGCTATCCGTTGATCATATCGCCAAAGAGGCGCAAAAAGCGCGTGACCTGGGAATACCCGCTGTGTTGCTCTTCGGCATTCCGCCGAAAAAAGATGCCATGGCGACGGGAGCGTTTGCCAAAGACGGCATTGTTCAGCAGGCCATAAAGCGGATTAAAAATGAAGCGCCGGATATCCTTGTGATTACGGATGTCTGTTTGTGCGAATACACCAGCCACGGCCACTGCGGCATACTGGAAAAAGACACCGTGCAAAACGACGAAACGCTGGAGGTTCTGGCGGAAACAGCCCTGTCACATGCGCGCGCCGGCGCCGATATGGTGGCACCTTCGGCAATGATGGATGGTCAGGTAGCGGCAATCCGCGAGGCGCTTGATGAAAACGCTTTTGAGGATATACCCGTCATGGCTTACGCGGCAAAATACGCTTCGTCTTTTTACGGGCCTTTCCGTGAGGCCGCCGAAAGCGCGCCGCAGTCGGGCGACAGAAAAGCGTATCAGATGGATCCGGCCAATGCCGATGAAGCAATTAGGGAAATGTCGCTGGATGTCGGTGAAGGCGCGGATATCATTATGGTGAAACCGGCTCTGGCCTACCTGGATATAATCTGCCGCGCCAAACAGGAATTTGATTTGCCTGTGGCGGCGTATAATGTCAGCGGCGAATATTCGATGATAAAAGCCGCCGCGCAACTGGGCTGGCTTGATGAAGAAAAAGCCATGCTGGAGGTGCTGACGGCAATCAAACGCGCCGGCGCCGATATCATTATCACCTATTTCGCTCTTCAGGCAGCAAAACTGCTGAGTAAATAAAGTGTAACTATGATGATGACGGCCCCTGATAACAAAGTCCGCATGATCGCGTGGGAAGTGACGCGCAGCTGCAATCTAAACTGCGCTCATTGCCGGGCGGCGGCCAGTTGTGGGCCCTATACAGGAGAACTATCTACAGAAAAATGCTTCGGCCTGATTGATGAAATCGCCGTCGTATCATCGCCGGTGATTATTCTTACCGGTGGCGAGCCGCTCTTAAGGCCGGATATATTTGATATTGCCGCCTACGGGACCAACGAGGGTTTGCGCATGGTTATGGCGACAAACGGCACCCTGGTTACTCCTTCTGTCGTGAGGAAAATGATTCAAAGTGGCATTAAAAGAGTCAGCATCAGCATTGATGGAAAAGATGCTCAAAGCCATGATGCCTTTCGTAAGGAGAGGGGCGCGTTTGCCGGGGCGATGGCGGGAATTGCCGCGCTCAAAGACGCCGGGATGGAGTTTCAGATCAATACGACAATCACCTCGGTAAATCTCAGGCAGATTAAACATATTCTGGAATTGGCTAAAAAACTGGGAGCTGCCGCGCATCATATCTTTTTGCTGGTGCCCACCGGCCGGGGAAAGGAACTTGCCTCTCAGGCAATAACAGCGGCTGATTATGAAGAAACGCTGATGTGGTTTCATCGGGAAAGTTTAAGTTGCGATATTCAGCTTAAAGCCACTTGCGCGCCTCATTATTTCCGCATTATGCGTCAGAATAAGAGCACGTCGGAGGCGCCGAAGAAAAAAGAGCAGAGTCACTTCCATGAATCCACAAGAGGATGCCTTGGCGGCATAACATTTTGCTTTATTTCCCATGTCGGCCAGGTGCAGCCCTGCGGTTATCTTGAGCTGAATTGCGGCAACGTGAAGGAACAAAGCTTTGCGGATATATGGGAAAATTCGAAAGTGTTTCGCAATCTGCGTGATTACAGCAGGTACGGCGGCAAATGCGGACGCTGCGAATTTATCAAGATTTGCGGAGGCTGCCGGGCGCGGGCGTATGAGGCGACGGGAGATTATCTGGCTGAAGAACCCCTCTGCTTGTATCGCCCGAAAGGCTGTTAAAGAGCACCGATCTGCGGCGTTGCGCTTCGTCCTTCGTCATTGCGGCGTATGAACAAATACGTCTCATTCCTCAGGAATCGCGCGCCTTGCAGATGAGCATTTTTAAACAGCCTTAAAGTAGAATAAATATATATATATGAGTGAAAGATATTATGGACGAAATTGATAAAAAAATATTAAATATTCTGCAAAAGGAATTTCCGCTGGAGGAGCAGCCGTTTTTAATGGTTGGCAGGCATTGCGGTATCAGCGAGGATGAGACGATCAATCGTATCCGGAAGATGAAAGAAGAAGGAATCATCCGCCGTATTGGCGCTGTATTTGATGGCGCGGCACTTGGCCGAGTCAGCACGCTTTGCGCCGCGCGCGTGCCGGAAGAAAAAATAGACAGCTTCGTTGCAATCGTAAACGCCAATATAAATGTTACACATAATTACCGGCGCGATCATGAATACAATATCTGGTTTACAGTAAGCGCCTCGACAGCCAAAGAACTGAAAACGTTTCTTAAGGAAGTGAAAGAAAAGACAGGCGTCACAGATGTTTTGGATATGCGGGCAATAAATACTTTTAAAATAAACGCTTCCTTTGACATATAAAATTCGCAAATTTATAGAAGTGATGACCTATGGCAGAAAAAAACAAAACACCATTGTTGGCGATTGTTGACGGCAGTAATTATATTTACCGCGCATTCTACGCGATACCCCTTTTGACCAACTCCAAAGGTTTCCCCACCAATGCCATTTATGGCTTTACCAACATGCTCATGAAACTACTGCGTGATCTGGAACCGGATTATATTGTGGTGACTTTTGATCTCAGGGGGCCGACCACGCGTCATGGAGAATTTGAAGATTACAAAGCGACGCGAAAACCGATGCCCGATGACCTAGTACCGCAGATTCCGTTTATCAAAGAGGTTGTTCGCGGTTTTTCTATTTGCGTTCTGGAAAAACAGGGGGTTGAGGCCGATGATCTGATCGGGACCCTCATTGTTCAAGCGCGTAAAAAAGGTTTGCGCGCGGCTATTATTTCCGGAGATAAAGATTTAATGCAGATGATTGATGAGCAGGTCACGATGGTCGATACGATGAAAGATAAGACCTATGATGCGGCTGCCGTGAAAGAAAAATTCGGAGTGGGACCTGACAAGGTGGTGGAAATTCTGGGTCTGATGGGCGATGCCTCCGACAACATTCCGGGAGTGCCGGGCATCGGTCCGAAAACGGCGCAGAGACTCATTGAAGAATATGGTACGGTGGATGCGGTTATTGAAAACGCGGCAAACCTGCGCAATGTGAAGTTGCGTGAAAGTTTTCAGCAATACGCGAAGCAGGCCCTGCTCAGTCGCCAGTTGGCGCTGATTCGCAAAGATATTGAAATTGATTTTGATCTGCGGGACGCCGCTCGTAAAGAACCGGATAAGGAATCCCTCGCCAAACTTTTCAGTGAATTCGAATTTTCTTCGCTTCTGCAGCAGATGAATACAAACACGGCCATATCCGTTAAAGAATGTAGCGTTGTTGCGGATGGCCAGGCCCTATCGGGGCTGATCGCAAAGCTGCATGACAGCGCGAGGATCGCCTGCGAAATTGTCTGGGAGAAAAATTCTCCGCAGGAATTAATCGGTATCGCTTTGAGCGCCGGCGGCGACTTATTTTATTTGCCTCTGGGCCATACAAACGCTCAGGAGCAATTGCCGGTGAGAGAAGCGATTGCCGCGCTCGTACCTGTTATGAAAAATGCCGGCATCAGGAAATACGTTTATGATTTGAAAACGGCGCTTGTTTATATGCAGAACCTTGAAGTGCTCTCCGGCGAGGATTTGCAGTTGGCGGCCTATTTGCTGAATCCTGCCAAAAATTCTTATGAGCTTGCCGAAATATCCCTGGAATATATTCACCGGCAAGTACAATCACTTAGCGATGTGGCGGGCGGAAAAGGCAAGTCTTATCCCATGGCTCTGGTGCCGGTCGATAAGATGGCTTCCAGCGAGGGACAGCGCGTCGATGCGATTTTCGCTCTTGCGCCCGTCATGGAGGAACAGTTAAAGGGCATAGATGCTGTTGATCTTTACCGCAAGGTGGAGATGCCGCTTTTGTATGTCCTTGCCGGTATGGAAAAAAAGGGTGTGCTGGTGGACACCGCTCTTTTAAAGCAAATGTCAAAGGAATTGGGACAATTGCTGTCTCTCTCGGAAGGGAAAATATTTCGTCTGGCCGGTGAAAAATTTAATATCAATTCGCCCAAACAATTGCAGGCGATTCTTTTTGAAAAACTCAAACTACCGGCCGGAAAGAAAACAAAAGAAGGATATTCAACCGATGTCGATGTTTTAACTGAACTTGCCCGGAGCCATGAACTGCCCGCGGAGATTCTGGCTTTCCGGTCTTTATCCAAGCTCAAGTCCACTTATGTGGATGCGCTGCCCGCTTTAATCAATCCGCAAACTGGTAGGATTCACACATCCTATAACCAGACGGTAACCGCTACAGGAAGGCTGTCCAGCAGCAATCCCAATTTGCAAAATATTCCCATTCGTACATTGGAAGGCAAAAGAATCCGTCAGGCCTTCATAGCTGATCCGGATTGGCTTTTGATCTCCGCGGACTATTCGCAAATCGAGCTGCGGGTACTGGCTCATCTGTCGGAGGATGAAACGCTGCTTGAGGCATTTTCTTCCGATGAAGATATTCACAGCCGCACGGCATCGGACGTTTTTGGAGTTTTTCCCTCGATGGTTAATGCCGATATGCGCCGTCAGGCCAAAGTGATCAACTTCGGTATTCTCTACGGAATGAGCGCTTTCGGTCTGGCAAAGGAACTTGGTGTTTCCATGAAAATGGCCCAGGAATACATTGACGGATATTTTAAGCGCTATAAAAAGGTGCGCATTTATCTCGATGGAATTCTGGAAGGCGCGCGCCGCAATGGTTTTGTCAGCACACTGCTGAATCGTAGGCGTTATCTGCCGGAATTGAAAAGCAAGATTCCCTCGGTGCGTCAGTTTGCAGAGCGCATGGCGATCAATACTCCTATTCAGGGCACTGCCGCTGATTTGATTAAAGTGGCGATGGTAAACATCGATCACCTGCTCAAGCAAAAGAAACTTTTCGCCCGGCTGATCATGCAGGTGCATGACGAACTGGTTGTTGAAGCGCCTGTGGCGGAAAAAGAAGCAGTCATGCAGCTTGTCAAAAAAGAAATGGAAGAGGTTATAAAACTCAAAGTGCCCCTGAAAGTGGAGATTGCGGCAGGAAAGAATTGGGACGAAGCCCACGGATAGATGAATAGATGGACAGGCAGGGCCCTTGACCGGGGGCGCATTCCCGCAGGGAGGCGCGATGATAATTGGATACATCTCCTGCCGGAAAAAGCCGAAGGTTTTACAAAACGCCCATCCGAGGCATTTCCCTCGTTATTCTTTACTGCGGCCTGAATGATTCCATTGTTTCAGTAGATTTCAACTGTAAATCGTGATATTCTAAACATTAAAGTAATCTTGAAAATTAGAGTGCTATTATGCCGGGCAAACCAACCACGAAATATAGTCTTTTGTTTTGCAATCCCGTCTTAGCAAGAGAATGGCATCCTACAAAAAATGGGAGCCTGACAGCAAGCGATGTATCGGTAGGTTCCAATAGAAAAGTATGGTGGCTGTGTTCGAAGGGTCACGCGTGGCCGGCGACGGTCAGTGAAAGGAATCAGGGGAGCGGTTGCCCCTATTGTTCCGACAAAAAAGTCAAAGATGAAGTCAGCCCGCAAACGGAAATTCCGGCTCCGGCAAGAGAATCGCTTCCTGAAAAGTTTGAAAGCCCGGCACCGCAGGACGTGCCCGCAAAGCCTGACAAAAAAGTTAAAGATGAAGACAGCCTGCAAGCTGTGAATCCCACTCTGGCAAAAGAATGGCATCCTACAAAAAATAAGGGCCTGACACCAAGAGATGTAACAACACATTCTCATAATCAGGTCTGGTGGCGATGCCCGAAAGGTCATGAATGGAAGGCTGCCGTCTCCCGCAGGAGTAACGGGCAGGGCTGTTTCTATTGCTCCTACATGCAGAAACGGAAACATTAATTAAAATGTAAAAAACTTGCTTTTAATAAGAGCTCACAACCCGACAGGAATTGATATAACCGGCCATTAAAACGAAACTTGATTTGATGCTTGAGGAGAGGAATCAGGGAGTTGCAGCTTTCCTCCCCAGTTCAATGGCCTGTTTTCTGGCCTTTTCATCTTTGATGATGTCTCCTTTGTCACCTGCGGATGCCATTACGGCTCCAAGCCAGTGCATTTTTGTCATTTCCGCTGTCAATTTAAAGCTGTGGACAATCGGGTCAGCCGTGTGCACATTCGGATCTCCGCAAACAGTGATGAGGCCGATGCGTTTGCCTTTCATTTTGGGATAGTAAGATTTCTGCCAATTCCAGTTGGCGTCAAACAGAGCGCACCACCTGTCCAGATAAGCTTTCATCTGCGCGGTCATGGACCAGAAGTAAACCGGCGCGCTGTGGATGATAGCGTCTGCCTCCAGTATCTTTTTGTGGATTTCCGGCATATCATCTTTAATGACGCAAAGGCCGGTTTCATTGCACTTCTTGCAATCCTGGCAACCGAATATTTTCAGCCTGTTCAGGACAATTTTTTCCACTTTCGCGCCCATCTTTTCGGCACCGGCCAGAGCGTCGTCAAGGAGAATATCGCTGTTGCCGCCATTCCGTGGACTTCCCATAATTCCTAATATCTTCATGTTAATCCTCCTGACCCATCTGAATTATATAGAAAAGGCATCGGTTCATATTCATAAAACAAGTAACTCTTTCAGTACAATTTGTAAATAATAAAAAAATTGAAGAACTATAAGATTAAATGTGTTAAAAATATAAAAATCTTAAATGTGAAGGTCATGACAGAAATATGGGCAAGCCCTATCATTTATTTAAGTATAACCGCCGTAAGGGCGATGATTTTACCATCATCGCTCATCGCGGAGCGTCGGCCTATTATCCCGAAAACACTCTTCCCTCGTTTGAGGGAGCTATTGCCATGGGCGCGGATATGATCGAGCTTGACGTGCAGCTTACGTCGGATAAAGAAGTTGTCGTCTTTCATGATGAAAATATTTCACGCTGTACGGATGGCCGGGGAAGTATTGCCGATCATACTCTGGCATCATTAAAAAAACTGGACGCGGGAAACTGGTTTAATAAAAATTTTACAAATACAAGAATACCAACTCTGTCTGAAGTTTTGGACATCTGCAAAAATAAAATAGCGGTCAATATCGAAATCAAAAAAGAAGCGGTTCATAAAATGTTTTTCGGAGGCATTGAAGAAAAATGTCTGAAGATTGCCGAACAAAGCGGTATGCGGGAACACGTCGTATACTCCAGTTTTGAACCGCGTGCCCTTATGCATTTAAAGCAGATAGACAACACCGCGACGGCCGCTGTGTTGTTTGACAAGAAAATTTACGGCTCTAAATTGCCTTCGGAAATCGTGGAATTAGCGGGAGCTGACGCTTTTAACTGTTCAAGCGCCGCTTTTAACAAAAAATTTCTCGCAAATATTAAATTAAATAATATTCCCGTAAATATTTACACGATCAATGACGCAAAAAATATGAAGCGATTTTTGCAAATGGGAATCAATGGGATTTTTACCAATAATCCGGACATATTGAAAAGGGTAACGGCGGATGTAAAACAAAAAATAAAAAATGAAGATCAAAAGCAATGACGATATCAAACGATTTGATTAATATTATTGAAGCCGCGCTTGATGCCTTGATCAAGGCATCGGGGATGGATTTGCGTCTGCATGGGCTTGAAAATGTGCCCAATCATCCTGTTTTGTATGTCATTAATCACTTTACGCGCATAGAAACAATTTTAATGCCGTATATCATCAAAAAAAATATAAAAAAATTTCCCGTTTCTCTGGCAGATAAATCTTTTTTCAACGGCAGAATGGGAGAATTCATGGATCATGTGGGCGCCATTTCCACCGCCGATCCAAACAGAGATAAAATCATTATCAACGCGCTTCTTAGAGACAGTCATCCTGTTATTATTTTTCCGGAAGGCCAGATCATCAAGGATAAGAAGATTATCGAAAAGGGAAAATATATTGTTTATAATTCAGGCGTCCGAAGGCCGCCTCATTCCGGAGCGGCGCAGATGGCACTGCTTGCCCAGTTTATACGTGAAAAATTGCGAACATTCCACTTGCGAGGCGATTATTCATCGGCTGCCCGAATGGCGGCACATTTCGGTTTTGATCCTGCGGATGTAAAAAAAATTATCAATAAAGAAACTTATATTGTTCCGGTAAATATAACCTATTATCCAGTCCGCGCGCAGGAAAATGAACTCAGCAAACTGGTAGGCCAGTTTATCAATAATATTTCCACACGTTATCAGGAAGAGTTGGAAGTTGAGGGCAGCATGATGCTGGGCAAGGTGGATATTGATATTAACTTCGGTCAACCGATACCGGTAAAAAATTATATCGCATCCGACAAAACGCTGAACATGATGCTGGCAGATAATAATCCTTATCCGGATAATGGTAATTTTAAAAATAACTTTGCGTTCAGAAAATTATGCGTCAACATGACGTCTGATTATATGAATGCCATATACGCCATGACGACGATCAATCATGACCATTTGTTTTCTTATATTCTGACAAAATACTGGAAGAACCGTATCGGTGAAGACGATTTCAAAAGCCGTGTTTTTCTTGCCATTGAATATTTACGTCGAATCGGATTGTCCAACTGTCACACATCTCTATATAAAAAACAGTTTTATCTTCTTACGGATGATTATCATGAAAAATACGAAAATTTTATAAAGGAAGCCGTATCCAACAACTTCATAACTCTGCAAAACGGTGTCATCACTAAAAACAGAGCGCGATTCAGCAGGTTATCCGATTTTAATACAATTAGGAGAGAAAATATCATTGAAGTTCTCAAAAACGAAATAGAACCTCTTCGGGGTCTCGTAAGGACCATGAACAGGCTGATGTTTCTTCCGGGATTTTTTATCCGATGGAAGATAAGAAAACTTTTTGTCAATCTGGATAAAATGCAATTCGATAAGGATTATCGGCAATATTACATAGAAGACGAAAGCAAACCTAAAAATATCGGGGAACCTTTCTTCCTGAAGCATTTTTTCAGCCTCAAGGGAATTATCCTTGTTCATGGATATATGGCGGCGCCGGAAGAGCTCCGGCCGCTCGCGGATTACCTGTTTAAGCATGGTTATGATGTTTATGGAGTCCGGTTGCGGGGGCATGGCACGGCTCCTGAGGATCTTGCCATCCGAAATTGGGGAGAATGGTATGATTCAGCAAGCAGGGCTTACATTGTCATGAAAAACAGCGTTAAAAAATTTTCCATTGCCGGTTTTTCCATGGGCGGCGGGATTGCCCTGTTACAGGCTGCCAACAAACCCGGCAGATTTGCCGGAGTTATTTCAATCAACGCTCCTGTGAAACTCATGAGCATCGCTTCCAAGTTTTCGCCTGTTATTGTCGCGTGGAATAAAATGCTTGCGAAAATTAAAATAAATAAATGGAAAATGGAATTCGTCAAAAATGATCCGGAATATCCGCATATAAACTATCTCCGAAATCCCGTGAGCGGCGGATATGAGCTGGAGAAGCTGATGAGGCTGGTTGAAAACAGTCTGGGACGGGTGACGGATCCGGTACTCATCATACAGGCTTCGGCTGACCCCGTGGTAAATCCCGTGAGCGGACAGGAAATATTTGAAAAACTCTGCACAAAGGAAAAGAGGCTTCTGCGAGTCTGTGCAAATCATCACGGTATTTTGCGCGGGAAGGAAGCCGATGAGGTAAACGCTACGGTATTGACGTTTTTAGAGAGGCTTTAATTATAGTTTAGTCGAAGATACTTTTATCGCGGCGATACCAATAATTAGGCAGAACGCGGTACATGAATCTGGACAGCGGATCGATATATTCCTTATTTCTTTTATCATATTGACAGGCGTGAATGATCATATCTTTTATGGCGTTTTTCTCACCCGCTTCATTAAAAATTCTGTAAGCGCAGGAAAACAGCGGGCTGTACATATTTTTCTTTTCCAGATATTTGTGAACATTTCTGACCGTATTGGGACCTTCGGGAGTTCCATCAATCTTTTCCAGAACGCGCAGGTTGGTTTCAATAGGATTGCCGGTATATAGTTCATAGAAATATTTTCCATAACGGTAATTTTTACTGGCCAGTGACGAAACCGTTACATACATGTCGCCCACGCCTGCCTGGCTGTGAAAAGCCTGAAAACTTCCTCCCAAAAGACGGGACAATGATCGAATTTCCACGCCGGATCGGGCGAATATGGTGCCGGGGATTGAATCGCCCAGCTGGAGGGAATCAGCCATGCCCTTGATATTCGCCACAATATTTTTTAATGCGCCGCAAGCCTCCACTCCGACAATGTCAAAATTATAATATGAATTTATTTCCCTTCGGTTGAATTTAAGCAAATCTTCTCTGATAATATTTGCAATGCGTTTTTTACCGGCCACTGTCAGACAAATAGGATTGCCAAGCGCAATATCCACATCAAAAAACGGTCCGCCGATGCATCCAAGCTGATACTTATGCTTTAAATTGAACAAATTATTATTGATCAGTTGTGAAGGTGTTATCAATTCTTTGGAAATTTCATCGGAAATCAAGCCTTTTATCGGAGAAATAAGGCATGTATCCCCGGCCTTTTTATCAATCATCGGTTTGAGATAATTGAGAAATTCCGGCAGCCGGTTCATGGTAATGGCCAGAATAATAAAATCGTTATCTTCGACGATATGCTCCAGGTCGTTTGTCGCTTGAACGTTTGGCGACAAGCGGGGGACGTTTTCCATTCCACCCAAACGCCTGGCCAGATCCTCGGTTAAGTGCAGAGGATTTAAGTGATCCCGGTTTATCGCCTTGCAAACTTCCGAATCATGATAATAAATAGCCACTCGTTTGTTGTCACGGCCAAATTTATACGCAAAAGACGTGCCTAGCCGGCCAGGACCAATAATGGCTATTCTCGTTGTGTCTAAATTAGGAGTTATCATAATTTGTAATTTTCATCACAATCTTCAAGTTATTTAGAAAGCAATGTATCCGATGATCAGGCTCTAATAACTTTTTTCTGGAAATAATTAAACTAAATTTATTGATAAATATTTTCTTTTTTGTTGCATTATCATAAACGATTGTTTAAAAAAAGCAATGACTTGATAACCTGAGAATAACAGGTTATTTTATAAGACGTATTCTATGCGAAGTGGTTATAAGATTGTCTTCATACATTAAATTATTTGAATAATATTATAGCTTTAAAAGGGATTATATTTTTATGGCCAAAATAAGTTCAGGTCCCGTTGAAAAAAAGATGCTTTTCCCCGATGGAACTGTAAAAGAAAAAAAATATATTCTGGAAGGCAAGACAGAAGGCGAATATTTTTCCTACTATCATAGTGGTCAGGTGCTGGCGAACGTTAATTTTGTCCGCGGCAAAAAAAATGGTCCGGCGGTAATTTATTATCATGACGGGCATATTAGGGAAAAGGCGGCTTTTGTTGATGGCCGGATGGAAGGCGAATATATTTCTTATTATGAAAATGGTCATATCAGGGAACGGGAAAATTACAAAAATGGCAAGCTCGACGGCCAATATCAAATTTATTATAAAACCGGGCAATTAAAGCAGCAGGAAAATTTCAAAAACGGCAAATTTGACGGAGAATATATTTGTTATTATAAAACCGGCCAAATTAAGGAAAAAGGATATTTCAAAAACGACAAAAGGGAAGGAGAATATGTTGCGTATTTCAAAAGCGGAAAGATAAAAGAAAAGGCCACTTATAAAAATGGAAATTTTGTGGGGAAATTTCTTGTCTTTAATGAGGATAGCTCCAATCCTCAGAGCGCGGATAATGAAGACAGCGGCGTATCGGATATCTGGGATGAAAAAGATGTAGCTGATTTGCTCCAGGATTTAAAACACTTCGACAAAAAACAAAAGTAATCACGTCTTTGATTTTATGGATGAGACATCATGATAAAAAAAATTCTCATTCCTACTGATGGTTCCGTAAGTAGCCTCACGGCGTTGAAATATGGGATTTATATCACCAGAAAACTTTCCGCTTCCTTATCGGGCCTTCATGTTATTGATGTGAATTTGATCCAGGGGCCCCTGCTTACTGAAATTTCCGGTGCGGCCGCAATGCCGCCTTACGAAGGTTTCTTTGATGCCATCGAAAAATCTCTTAATGAAAAGGCGGATTTGATCTTAAAAGACTTTATGGAGCGCTGTCAGAAATTTGGCATACAGGCCGAAGTAAAAAAGATAATCGGTGGAATCAGTTCAATAATAATCGAAGAAGCCCAAACCGCCGATTTGATTATAATGTCGAAAGAAGGAGAACACTTTCACCTAAAGGAAGGGGGGCTTCTTGGCTCGGTTGCTGAAGCTGTTGTACGTCATTCGGGCAAACCGGTGCTTGTCACTCCCGAGAATTTTATAGAGATAGAAAGTATGGGAATTGCTTACGACGGCAGTGATGCAGCGTCGGAAGCTTTTAAGCTTTCTTTAAAATTATCAAAACAAACCTCCTGGCCGCTGACCGTCCTCATTATCACGTCAGACGCGAAGAAGGCTGATACGTTATCCACGCAGATAGAAAAAATGACTCAACAAGATCCGGATGAAGCTTCCATTGATTGCGAAGTAATCATCATGTCCGGCAAAGAACAGGATGAGATCATAAATTTCATCCGGGAAGGCGCCGTGGAATTAATGGTTATGGGTGCCTATGGTCACAACCGTCTGCGCGAATTATTGCTGGGCAGCACAACATCACATGTTATCCGCAAAAGCCCGATTCCTGTTCTGCTTACCCGTTAGTCAACTTATCTTCCAGTACAAGTTATCCGGATGATCAAAGTTTATCTTGTTTTACAACATCCTTGAGAGTATCGATTAAATCGAATCTGGTCATATCATATTGAATGGGCGTGATCGTGATAAAGCCCGCAGCCAGAGCGCCGACGTCAGTATCTTTCTGTTCACGAGCGCATTGCGCTTCACCGGCAAACCAGTAATAAATATTTTCTCTTGGATCCACGCGCTTCTCGAAAGTTTCAACAATGTTGCTTTTGGCTTGCCTTACAACAACAACGCCTTTGATTTTTTCGCTGGGAATGCAGGGAATATTTACATTAATTGCGCTTCCTTTGAGTTGTTCCGAATGGCGTAAAATTAACCGGGTCATCTTGCGGGCGAATTTGGCAGCATAGGTAAAATCCGCTTCTTTATGAGTATCAAGAGAAATGGCCATTGACGGGACGCCCAGGATGGCTCCTTCAGTCGCGGCAGATACGGTTCCCGAATAAAGGACATTGATGCCGGCATTTCCTCCCCTGTTGATACCCGAGACAACCAGATCCACCGGCTTGTCCGATAATTCGGTGATTCCTATTTTTACGCAGTCCGCGGGTGTGCCTAAGACGGCATATCCTAAAAAGTTCGAATTCTTGGTGGCACGACGCACCATCAGGGGACGAGAAATTGTGATGGCGTGTCCCACAGCGCTTTGTTCGATTTCCGGCGCGACAATCAGACAATCAGCTTCCCTCGAAAGCTCCTTATATAGTGCACTTAATCCTTTGGCATAAATTCCGTCATCGTTGGTTAATAGAAAACGCATTAATTATTCCATCCTTGAGTTTAAATATTTTGAATAAGCTGTCAGATATTGTTTATCGTAAGAAAAAAAGACAGCAGAAAGTTCATCAACATCATTGTACTTGTTCAAGCTTTTTATCTTTAACTATTAATATGAAAGCGGTCTTTTGAGCGACCCTGTTTGCATCAAAATAAGTATTTCCGGTCGCGCCATTGTAATTTTCCATTTTTATTAATCCGGCAGCAAGTTCCTGCCTTGTTTTAATATTTTTGTTTACCAGAACACTAAAAATTATTCCGGCTGTATCAAAAGAAAGCGCTTCAATGTTTTCCGGTACGCGGCTGTAGGCTGCGTAATAAGCGTCAACAAAGTTGATCGTGTCCGGATAGAAACCATTTGCAAGAAAGCTGTCCGTAAATACAGCCCCCTCCAAATATTCAGCGCCATTCTTCAGCAACTCCGGCGAGTGCCATAAACTTGTGCCTAAAAGTTTAAAACCCTTTACATCATAGAAATTAAGTTGCGAAGTAATCATTTTGACCCGCAAATAAGAATCGGGAATAAACAAAGCTTCAAAGTCAATAGATGCCGGTTCCTGATTATCATTTTTATCAGCCTTTGTTTTTGCGGAAGATCTGACGACACGGCCGGTTAGTTTGCTTATTTCGTCAGCGAAATCTGTCTGCTTTATACTGTAGGGAATAGCTTTTTCCACTTTACCGCCTATGTTTATTACATCCCTGCGGAAAATTTTCACCATTTCCTCTCCATAATCATCCTGGGGATACAAAATGGAAAATATCGCGCAATTTAAATCATTATAGGCATATTGTACTAAAGCACTGATTTGCTGTGTAGGTGTCAGGAAATGTTGAAAGACATAATCGCCCGCGGATGTAACCCCTTCTTTGGACGTTATTAAAATGATAGGAACCTTCCATTTCTGGGCTTCCCGGGCGGCTTCAGCGGCTTCTGCCGTTTCGGTAACGGCAATTATTGCCATAACATTTTTATCGTTGGCCAAGTGTGCTATTGCCGCTTGTGTTTTCTCCGGCAATTCGCCGGAATCTTCAGCAAAAACTTCCCATAAAGTTTTATTTTCCCTGTTAAACATTTTTGCCGACAACAGAATCGCGTCTAAGGCTTTATGTCCCCAGGCGGCATATGGTCCGGATAAGGGAAGCACACATCCTATCGCATTGCGGTTGAGCTTGTTTGACGGAGTTATAATTGTCGAAGGCCCGTTTTCCGGTTGTGTCGCCGGTAATGGTTTTGTTTCCGCAGGTGAAACAGGGATGGGCTTTTCATCAGCGATGGCAATTTTTGAACAGCAGATTATGAAAATGACCAATAACAAAATGAATAGTTTGTCGAAGACTTTATAAAAATTCATTTCGCCTCCTATCGTTGCGATGCTGTTAGCCGGATCCGGTCTGTCATCAAGCCGCTGATCAATCACTGTAAGTTTTATATCTGTTGTTTTACGCGGTGAATTAAAAAATACATTAACTCCTTTTTAAGCCAGAAGTTTTCCTGCTTGTTTTGAATTTTCAGTTCCTCTGATTTGTTACCTGTAGCTTTAATTATACGAAGTATTTTATAATATTTTTTAGCGTTGGTCTATGTAAAAAATGCCCGGAGTGGCTTGCGCCATTCCGGGCATTGAGAATAATCGATCTAGGCTATTATTTTACCTCCTCAAAGTCGGCATCGACGACGTCGTCATTTTTTTTGCCGGACGCTTGCTGCTGATGGCTTGCCTGCTGCTGCGCTCCGGCATCTGCCCCCGGTCCGCCCTGGCTGCCTGCTGTCTTGGCGTACATGGCTTCCGCGAGCTTATGTGAGACATTCATAAGATCATCCTGAGCCTTTTTGATGGCGTCAATATCGTCGCCTTCAAGAGCCTTTTTGGTCTTAGCTATCGCTTCTTCGATTTTTGTTTTCTCCGCCGCGTCTACCTTATCGCCGAAGTCCTTGACATTCTTTTCAACGGAATACACCAGAGAATCGGCCTGATTTCTGGTCTCGATAAGTTCCTTACGGCGCTTATCTTCTTCAGCATGTGCTTCCGCGTCACGGACAAGTTTTTCAATTTCCGCCTCGGAAAGTCCGCTGGACGCGGTAATTTTGATACTTTGTTCCTTGCCGGTGCCCAGGTCTTTGGCATTGACGTGCACGATGCCGTTGGCGTCAATATCAAAAGAAACCTCGATTTGCGGCACGCCTCGCGGTGCGGGCGGAATGCCCACCAGTTCAAAACGGCCAAGCGTTCTGTTGTCAGATGCCATCTGACGTTCACCCTGCAGAACGTGGATGCTTACCGCCGGCTGATTGTCAGCCGCCGTGGAGAAAATCTGGCTTTTCTTGCAGGGAATAGTGGTGTTCTTCTCTATAAGCCTTGTCATCACGCCGCCCAGCGTTTCGATACCCAGAGACAGAGGCGTAACATCCAGAAGCAGAACATCTTTGACTTCACCCGCCAGAACGCCGCCCTGAATGCTTGCACCGACCGCAACCACTTCGTCCGGATTTACGCCTTTATGCGGTTCTTTGCCAAAAATTTCCTTCACTTTTTGCTGCACCCGCGGCATTCTTGTCATGCCGCCAACCAGAATGACTTCGTCAATATCCTTCGTTGATAAATTGGCATCTTTAATGGCTGTCTGGCAGGGGCCGACCACTTTATTGATTAAGTCTTCTACAAGAGATTCCAGTTTAGCGCGTGTCAGCTTGATATTCATGTGCTTGGGACCGGAAGCATCAGCGGTGACGAACGGCAGATTGATATCCGTTTCCATGGTCGTGGAAAGTTCCATTTTCGCTTTTTCAGCCGCTTCCTTCAAGCGTTGCAGCGCCATTTTGTCGGTGCGCAGGTCAATGCCCTGATCTTTTTTGAATTCGGCAACCAGATAATCCATGACGCGCTGATCGAAATCTTCTCCGCCCAGATGCGTATCACCATTAGTGGATTTGACTTCAAATACGCCATCTCCAAGTTCCAGGATCGAAATATCGAATGTTCCGCCACCCAGGTCAAAGACAGCAATTTTTTCATCTTTCTTCTTGTCCAGACCATAAGCCAGAGCGGCCGCGGTAGGTTCGTTTATAATACGCAGAACATTCAGGCCGGCGATCTTGCCCGCGTCCTTGGTCGCCTGCCGCTGTGAATCGTTAAAATAAGCCGGAACCGTAATGACAGCGTCCGTCACTTTTTCTCCAAGATAATCTTCGGCAGTTTGTTTCATTTTTGTCAGAATCATCGCCGATATTTCAGCCGGAGAATAATTTTTCCCCCGGACGGTTACCTGAGCATCGCCATTGGATGCTTCAGTAATTTTGTAGGCAGTGATCTTCACGTCGTACTGAATTTCCTTGGAGTCGTATTTTCTGCCGATCAATCTCTTGACGGCGTAAACAGTATTTTCCGAATTGGTAATCGCCTGTCTTTTGGCAACCTGACCCACCAGACGCTCACCATTTTCCGCGATGGCCACAACAGATGGCGTGGTGCGGTTTCCTTCCTGATTGGCGATAACAACGGGATCTCCCCCTTCCATTATTGCTACGCACGAATTTGTCGTTCCTAAATCAATTCCAATAATTTTCCCCATATCGTTCCTCCTTATTCTTCTATATCCTCCATATTTTCACATACATCTTTTTCTTTGTTTATCTTTTTACAGACGCAGACTCTCGATGGTCTTAAAAGCCGGCCGTTAAGCAAGTAGCCTTTTTCCATTTCATTAATGATCTTGTTGTCTTCATGCTGGTCGCTTTCCATCTGCATCAACGCTTCATGGAAATTCGGATCAAATGTTGAACCGGCCGTGTTAATCATTTCCACGCCATGTTTTTTCAAACAACATAAAAGCTGATCCTGGATCAAGGCGATGCCGTCTTTAAATGCCTGAATATCACCGGTATCGTGCGTAAGGGCTCTGTCCAAACTGTCCATAAAAGGCAGAATATCTTTGATAATATCTTCTTTGCCGTACTTGATGATATCGGTTTTTTCTCTGGCCGCCCTCTTTCTGTAATTATCCAGATCGGCAACAGCACGCAAATATTTATCATAATTTTCCGCAGCTTCATTTTCCTTTTCTTCCAGCTTTTTCTTTAAATCTTCATTCTCCTGATGATGGTCTTGGGCGCCGATTTTTTCGGTCTGTTGTTCGCCTGATTGATCATGTTTAGCAGGATGCTCTTTTTTTATTTTCACCACTACCTCTGAAAAAAGTTATTATTATTTTAAGTCAGGTTTTTGGAATAACTTTATGTCCACTAATTCACAAACAGCATGACCGGCTGTTATATGCGTTTCCTGAATACGGGCGGTGTTTGAGGAAGATACATGAATGGAAAAATCAACAATTTTTGCGATATCTCCCCCGTCCTTACCTGTAAAGGCAACGGTCACCAGTCCCATTTTTTTGGCCATTTCAAGACCTTTCAAAACATTGGCGGAATTGCCGCTGGTGCTGATACCCCAGGCAATATCTCCGGGCTGACCGATAGCTCTTATTTGCTTGCTGAATATTTCGGAAAAATCATAATCATTACCAATACTCGTAATAACAGAGGTATCGGTAGTCAATGCTATCGCCGGAAGCGGTGGCCTTTCTATCACAAAACGATTAACAAATTCCGCGGCAATATGTTGCGCGTCGGCAGCCGAACCGCCATTGCCAAAAAGCAAAATCTTGTTGCCCGCTTTAAGGGCGGCAGTCAATGCCTCAATTACATTAACCAGTTTACTCAGATTTTCATTTATAAACGCGTCTTTAACGCGGCTGCTTTCCTTAAATGTTTTTATTATATGATCTTGCATACTTATCTTCCGGGAGTCCTTTTTAAATTGTGTCAGGTGAAAGCGAACTTAATATATTTACGGGACTATCTTCTGTCAAGGGCGGGAAGATGAAATTTCTTATTTTTATTAAATAGATATTAGATCCTCCAAGCAGGATAATTCATTTTAAAGGCGGTAATAAAATCATGCAAGGCGGATGCGGGCTTTTAAAAAAGCAATTTAAATTTTCAAAAAGCGGAATGTCAAGGCAAGATGGGCAAAAAATCCCATAATAATTATAAAAAAAACCGCTGCTCTCACACTGCAAGAGAGGCGGGTTTAATTAAATTTAATTAAAAGAACAATGGATATAAAATTCTAATTATATCCTTCGTCGTAAGCAATCATATCCAGATGCAAAGTTGCAATATCTTCAACGTCGAGATTTGGCTCTTCACCTGATTTTGGCAATTCAACGGTTTTGATATAGCGCCGGCATTTATTGCAGACATCCACCCGATAACGTTCTTCGCCTTCCACTTCAAAATAAGCCAGTGAATGCTGTTCTTCATTGCCGCAGAATGGACATTTTATCCTGTGAAAATACCATTTAAAGCCACACTGATTACAAAACAGATACCGCTTCCCTTCTTCCTCATCCCTGATTTCGCCAATCTTTGGTTCTTTACCGCAAATGGGGCAATATCCTTCCGACCACCCGGATTTCTCGACTATTTTTCCGTATTTTTTAGCAACACTTTCCAGTTCCGGCCTTAAACTTTCTTCAGTGAAAAGATCAATCAGGTCAATATTCTCTTCAGCCTCACGGCCTGCCGAAAAACCTTGAGCGCCAGCTTCTTCAATCTTGTGGTCAAAAGAAGCACGAATAATTTTTTCCCAATCAAATTGAGGACTTTTAATCATATCAATGATGTTTTGCGCCACTTCGGGGATTCTTCTTTCAGCAATGGAAATCAGAGAATTAAAATATTCTTTGGGACGCGTTAAATCATATTTCTTGCCCGCAAAATCAATGAGAGGAAGTCCCCCTTCCATCTTACGGGTAATTAAATTTTCATCCACATGGAAGATAGAATCTTCCATGTGGATGCGGTATTCTTCACGCAAAATCAATATGTCTGCCATAATATCTAAAAGCTCGGTATAATGAGGATTAGCTGCCTTGTAATCCTCTATTGTTTTTAGAGATTTGCGCAGTGTTGCTGCCATTATTTTACTCCTCATACCGGGAATGGTTTGATTTGTTATCCTGAATACTGACGAAGAATCTAATTTTTATTAGGATAAAACTAAGAAACCTATATCTGCTTTACCGGGTATCTTCAAGAAATATTTTTTGTGTATGTATTTAGTTTGATTAAGTTAATTAAACTAATAAAATATAAAAGTTATTACAATGAATAAAACGGCTAAAACGGGGATGGAATATTTAAACATGAATCCAAAAAAACTGGGCATCTTCACGCCTGCTTCTTCGGCGATAGATTTGACCATGAAATTTGGTGCATTACCGATATAGCTCATGGCGCCCATAAACACTGATCCTGCCGATATGGCTGCCAGATAGGAAATTTTTTCTTCAGTTAAAAGAGCCACGGCCTGCGACTGGGGCATCCCGGGATAGAATTTACCCAACGCGCTGTTAAAGAAAGTCAAATAAGACGGGGCATTGTCCAAAAAACTTGATATTGAACCCGATGCCCAGAAATAATGAGCAGGTGTATTCACTGATTTGATCAACCAGTAAAGCGCGCCACGCTCACCTGCTTTTAAAATTTCCAGCGCCGGAATAATTGTGATAAATATCCCTGCAAAAAGATAAGCCACTTCCCGAATCGGCACCCAACTGAAATCGTTTCTCTGGCGCACTTCATGCCGCGTAAAGGTAAGAGATAATATGCCCATCGCTATTAAAACGGAGTCTTTAATCAGGTTCTCTATTGTTTGATAAATGCCGAGAATATTAATCCCGCCCATTTTAATGACCCCACTGAATAATACCGCGATGATAATGCCTGCCAGAAAAATAAAGTTATAAGATCCTTCAATTCTTAAAGGTTCAAACTCAACGTCAGCCGCATGAGTTTGGCTTTCTTTTTTGAAGTAGTAGAAATCCAGAAAAAAATAGATCGTAAGCAACAAAACGGTGGCAAAAGCCACTTGCGGCAGAATATGCATGGTCCAGAAAAAAGGGACTCCATGCAAAAAGCCCAGAAACAGCGGCGGATCGCCAAGCGGCGTGAGTGCGCCGCCGATGTTGCTGACTAGAAAAATAAAGAAGACAATAGTATGAACTTTATGCACGCGCCAGGCGTTGGAGCGTAATATTGGGCGGATTAAGAGCATAGAAGCCCCGGTTGTTCCGATAATTGACGCTAAAACGGTTCCGGTAAGCAAAATAAATGTATTGACGGCAGGCGATCCTTTAAAGGTTCCTTTAATATAAATGCCACCGGAAACTGTGAATAGAGCCCATAACAGTAATATGAAGGGAATGTATTCTATGATAATGGTATGTACTATTTCATGGAGGGCTATAACCCGGAAAAAGTACAAAAAAGGTATGGCAAAAATTAAAGCCCAAAATGCCGAAATTTTCGAGAAATGATGATTCCAAAAACGGGGCGCAAATAAGGGAATCAACGCTATAGAGAGCAAAAGGCCCGCGAATGGAAAAGTAGACCAAATTGGCAATAATAGTCCCAGATTCATTGAATTATCCGCAGCCGGGCATGTAGAAGGCACGATGAGCGCTAAAATCAGCGCCGTATATAAAACATAAATATTTTGTTTCATTGAAACTGTATCGCTCCTTCGCAGTCGATTGGCTATTATTCTGAAATAAACAAAACAGAAAATAGACCCGCCTCTACAATATTCACATCAGCCTTCTCTAATGAAGAAATGTTTTTAAATTCAGATCAATAGGATAAAAAATATTTTTAAAATTGAGCACATACCTCTCAACAAATAAATATGATTATATATAACCCCCAATGCATGTCAATGTTTTATGATTAATGTCTAACTTAATCGGATATATTATCCGATAATATGAGCAGGCGAATGTTCTGTTTTTTTTCTTTATCTTCATTGGTTTTTATCCGTGATTGTGCTTGACAGGCTTCATATTTTTGTTACAGAATAAAAAGCATAAAATAATTTTACTATCATTATCTTAAAATAATTAAGGAGGATAAATATGGCTTATAATAACATCACCGTCTCAACGAAGGATTTTGTCACGACCGTCACATTAAATCGTCCGCCAATGAATTCTGTAAATATTGGTATACGCGAAGAACTGGATCAACTTGTAACTGAAGTAGAGAAAAGTATGGATACCAGAGTCGTTATTATTACCGGTTCCGGAGAAAAGGCTTTTTGCGCGGGCATGGATGTTTCAGATATCGCGAATATTGACAAGGGGCCCAACGGTAATGACGTATATAACAAAATCGAACGTTCCACCAAACCTTTCATCGCGGCGATAAACGGACACGCTCTTGGCGGCGGATGTGAACTGGCAATGGCCTGTCATTTCCGTTATATGACCGACAATCCCAAAGCTCAGATCGGATGTCCGGAACTTAATCTTGGCATTATTCCCGGTTGGGGCGGCGTACAGAGAATGCCGAAGATAATCGGAAAGTCGAAAGCTTTGGATTTTATTTTTTTCAGCAAGAAAGTCAGCGGAACCGAGGCGCTGGCTCTTGGCCTAGTGGATAAGGTTTGCCCGGCTGCCGATTTAATAAAAGAAGCTACCGAATACGCGATCGCTATTTCAAAGAGACCTCCTCTTGCCGTGAGCGCGGTGCTTCAGGGAATGGCTATTGGCTTGGAAAAGGGACTGGATGCGGGTCTTGAATCCGACAAGAAGTGGATAGAAAAATTGAAAGTCAGTAAGGACGCCGTGGAAGGAATGACAGCTTTCTTTGAAAAACGCGAACCGAATTTCAAGGGAGAATAAATACATCGAGCCGGTTTAATAAATTTAAACCTCCGTTTCCTAAACAAGGGAACGGAGGTTTTTTTATCTTGCCCTGTAGTTGTCATCTGCAGGCCTGCTACTACGGGACGACTTGATGTCAGACTATGAACAAAGCCAGGCCCTCGGCAACACACGCCGGTTTATCCTGCCCTTCAATTTCAATGGTATGAGTGGTTGTCACAAGAATGCGTCCCAGTTCTTTTTCTTCAACACCCGTGATAACCATTTTGGAGCGCACCCTTGATCCCACATGAACCGGAGAGATAAAACGCACCTTGTTCAAGCCGTAGTTTACAGCCATCTTCATTCCTTCCGGCAAATATTTTCCGGAACTGGTGAAAAGGGGAATCAGAGACAGGATTAAAAAACCGTGCGCAATCGGACCGCCAAAAGGACCTTTCCTGGCCTTTTCGACATCCACGTGAATCCACTGATGATCATCCGTGGCGTCGGCAAACCGGTTTACTCTTTCCTGATCTATCTGAATCCAGTCGCTTATGCCGTTATCCTGACCTATCATCGTCTTTAGTTTTGCCCAAGGCACCATTTCAACCATTTTTCCAAATCTCCTTCTGTTTTAAAGAAAAAGTGTTTAATATTCTATTCCCGCGCGGTCTTTGATGCCGGCGGCATAATGATGCTTTATCTCCCTCACTTCGCTTACTGTATCGGCAAGCGAGATTATCTGCCGCGGCGCGTAGCGGCCCGTCAGAATCAGGTCAAGCTCCGCGGGCTTGTTTTTAATCAGATCAATCACTTCATTTAATTCTATAAGTTTAAAATCAAGCGCCACATTGATTTCATCGAGAATAACCATATCATATTTGCCGCTCATGATTGCCCCTCTGGCCGTGTCCAATCCTTTTTTCGCCAACTCAATATCAATTGCCGCCGGATTATCGCGCATGACAAAGCTGTCCAGACCGGACATGCGTACAGTTAAACGGGGAAGATATTTCCGGGCGGCAATGAATTCGCCGTATTTTCTTCCTTTCATGAATTGCAGGATGAAAACGTTATAGTTCTGTCCGATGGCTCGCAGCGCTTGACCGAAGGCGGCGGTTGTTTTTCCCTTGCCGTTGCCGGTGATAACCATGACCAATCCCCTGTCTTTTTTGACGAAAGGCTTTTTAATTATTTTTGCGGATAAAGATTTTTTTTGGATAACGCCGGAGGCATCTTTCTTTTTACTTTTCGCAGCTTTCATGTTTTGTTCCGCTTTTGAAAATACTTATCGGTGATTTCTTCAGCAATGGAATAAGGATCAGATTTTCTGTTTTTTATATCTTCGGAATATTTCTCCAATTCACCGCTGTTCATTACCGAGTGCAAAACCGGTTCCAGAAGACAGGCGCAAAGCGCGTCTTTAATTTCCGCCATCGCTTTTCTGTGCATTCTTTCGTTGAATTTGCCGCTTTGTTGCAGATAAATATGATGCGCCTTAATGTTCTTCGCAAGTTGGGCGATATCATTGGCAAATGCAGCCGGATCAAAGGCATCTCCTATCATCACGATGGGCGGCTTCCATCCGTCAGCGGTTTTGGGCGATAAATTGAGCATGGAAGCCAATTCCATCTGTAACTGTTTAGCGCCGGCTCGATTAGCTTTGTTGACGACAAAAACATCGGCTATTTCCATTAATCCGGCCTTCATCGTTTGAATTTCATCGCCCATGCCGGGAACCAAAACAACCACAACGCTGTGCGCGTGATTGACAATATCAATCTCCTGCTGACCGATGCCTACGGTTTCCACAATAATAATATCTTTACCCATTGCTTCCATGACATGGATGGCATTACCCGCCGCTCCGGAAAGACCTCCCAGCGCCCCGCGGGTGGCCAGCGACCGGATAAAAACATCGGAATCTTCAGCATGGCGCTGCATGCGGATTCTATCTCCCAGAATCGCTCCTCCGGTAAAAGGGCTGGTTGGATCAACGGCCAGCACACCGACGGTCTTATGCTGTTTCCGCAATTCGGTGATTAAAGCATCCGTTAAAGTACTCTTGCCGGCGCCGGGCGCTCCGGTTATTCCGATAATGAAGGATTTGCCGGTATGGGCGTAAAGTTTTCTTATTTTTGTTTTAGCGTCCGGAAGTTTGTCTTCGATGTCTCTGATCAGGCGCGAGGCCAGGCGGACATCACCGGAGCATATTTTTTTTATCATTGAATCCATCATTGTTTACAAAGGGCTTCTATTGCGGTTTTATATTTACTTTGATCCATTCCACGATGGAATCAAGCGAAGCGCCGGGAGTAAATATCGCTTTGATGCCGGCATCGTAAAGCATCGGTAAATCCTGTTCAGGAATAATACCGCCGCCGATGACTGTGATATCGGACGCGTCTTTTTCGCGCAAAAGTTCCACGACCCGAGGGAAAAGCATGCGGTGAGCTCCGGAAAGACAGCTCAAACCAACCAGATCAACGTCTTCCTGAATGGCGGCCGACACGATTTGCTCAGGGGTTTGATGACAGCCTGTGTAAACAACTTCAAATCCGGCATCGCGGAAACAACGCGCGAGAATGCGGGCGCCGCGGTCATGGCCGTCAAGCCCCGGTTTGGCAACCATCACGCGAATTTTTCTTTCCGGCATATCTATCTCCTAAAATACTATGATAAAATTGTTTATAACGGTTTGCAAAGTGCTAATACAATCCCGGGTCTTTATATTCCCCGTAAACCTCACGGTAAATATCGCATATATCCTGCAAAGTTGCCAAAGCTTTTACCGCTTCAATGCAATGCGGCATTACGTTTTCTCCTTTTTTGCAGGCATTTTTTAAATTATCGAGAGATTTTTTGACGGCGTTATTGTCACGTTTGCGGCGCACATCATTGAGCCTTTTTATCTGTTCTTCGCTGATTCTTTCTTCAATTTCCAAAAGCGGGATGGGGTGTTCATTATTGCTTACATATTTGTTCATGCCCACCATGATTTTTTCGCCTCTTTCCAATTGTCCCTGAAATTTATAGGCTGATTCGGCAATTTCCATTTGCGGAAAACCTTTTTCTATGGCGGCGATCATTCCGCCCATGTCGTCAATTTTACGGATGTAATCCCACGCGTCCTCTTCTATTTGATTCGTCATGGCTTCAATAAAGTAAGAGCCGGCCAGAGGATCAATGGTATTGGCCACGCCGGTTTCTTCTGCCAGAATTTGCTGTGTGCGCAGGGCAATTTCCGCGGCATGTTCAGAAGGCAGACAAAACACTTCATCGAGCGAGTTGGTATGCAGAGACTGAGTGCCTCCCAGGACAGCAGCCAGGCCTTCCATGGTTGTGCGGATAACGTTATTATATGGTTGCTGTGCTGTCAGCGAACATCCCGCCGTTTGTGTGTGAAAGCGCAGCCACATGGAACGGGGATCTTTGGCATGAAATCGATCGCGCATGATTTTTGCCCATATGCGGCGCGCTGCCCGCAGTTTGCAGATTTCCTCGAAAAAATCGATGTGCGAATTGAAGAAAAACGAAAGCCTGGGAGCAAAATTATCAACCTTCATTTTCTTGCGGCGGATGACGTCCTCCACATACTCGATACCATCGCGGATAGTGAAAGCCAGCTCTTGAACGGCTGTGGAACCTGCTTCGCGGATATGATAACCGCTGATGCTTATCGTATTCCAACTCGGAACAAATTTTGTGCCGAATTCGACAGTGTCACTGATCAGCTTTACGGAAGGTTCAGGCGGACACATGAAAGTTTTTTGCGCGATAAATTCCTTGAGCATGTCATTTTGAATGGTACCGCCTATTTTGGTAAGAGGGACGCCCTTAATGTCCGCTGCCGCGCAATACATGGCAAATAAAACTGTCGCCGGAGGGTTTATCGTCATGGATGTGGTAACTTCATCCAGAGGAATGCCTTCCATAAGCGTCATGAAATCTTCCAGGGTATCTATGGCAACGCCGCATTTGCCGACTTCGCCCAGCGCTTTGGGCGAGTCGCTGTCGTATCCCATGAGAGTCGGAAAATCAAAAGCGGTGCTAAGACCGGTTTGACCTTCACGCAGGAGCATTTTCCAGCGCTTATTGGTGTCTTGCGCGCTGCCCATGCCGGAAAACATGCGGAATGTCCAATAGCGCCCCCGATAACCGGTGGCTTGATTGCCGCGCAAATATGGGAATTCACCGGGAACGCTGATATCTTCAGAGTAATTAATATCCTTAATGTCTTCAGGAGTATAGAGCCTTTTGATTTCCATATCCGACACGCTGGAAAAACGTTCTTTTTGATCCGGATTGTTTTTTAACGACTTTTGAACGTTACCTTCCCATTTCCGGCGGAGTTTCAAAGACGTTTCTTGCATTTCTTTCGAGAAATACACAATTAAGCCTCCCGTATTATTAGGAATAATTAAGAATATCCACGGTTAAATATAAAAGGCACTAACTTAAATCTTTTGTTTTTGTCAAGACATATTAAAGGAGAGAAATTTAAGCAAATTTGGATTTGCTTCGAAATTTGCCTGCGTTCATTTTGTTTAGCCTGAGTGTGTTCAGAGGTTCGAGTTTGACAGGCATAGGAAACGGGACGCACAGTTTGTTGAGGAAGCCGTAAGCAACGCAAATGTTGATAACACTTTTATTCAGAAGTAGTAAAAATATAAAAAAACACTCCCGAATAATTATAACAGGAGTGTTTTTTTGCGGTAAGCTTATTGAGGTTTTACGTTTTCCGCTTCCAGGCCTTTTTTGCCCTTTTGTATATCGAAAGATACACGTTGTCCCTCGGTCAGTGATTTAAAACCTTCTGCCTGAATGGCGCTGAAATGAACGAATACATCTCCGCCTTCATCATTTTCGATAAAACCAAATCCCTTACTTGCGTTAAACCATTTTACTTTACCTTCTGGCATAGTTGCTCAAACTCCTTTAATAAATTTTTCCAAGTCGAATTAACACTATGACAGGATTTGAAAATCTGAAATACTTTAAAGTATATTAGATTTATCCTTACGGATTGAAAATCCACCAAACTTTAAAGACCATAACGGATTAACTTTGTACTTCAAAATGTCTAAATTCAACTTTTCCTTTCGCAAATCATAATTTACGAAAGTGTTTAAACTTAGACGCAAGGCAAAATAAAGTCAAGATGAATTTCAGGTAATTTATCGAAATGAAGATTCTGAATAAAATATTAATTTAAAAATACACAATGAATATGTAATCAGAGAAATTGGAGTTCACCGTTTTTTATTCTGCATAAACGACTGAGAAACTGTAGTATCCGTTACATTGATGCGCGTAATTTCAATCGGCGTCAGCTTTTGATCATGCTTATCGGGGAACCGGAAAAATTGAATCAAGCGGCAAAATCATACAAGATTAAATATTATTGTTATCTCTGATTTTTTCTTGACACAATATGGATATTATTTTATGCATTTGCCGTAAGAAATTATGGATAAAAAAACGATGTCCTGAAAAATCTTTATCGATCTGTGTCGGGAATCAATATCATGTTGAATAAAGGCGGCTAAATTGAGCTTGGAAGAAAAAAGAAGAAAAAAGAAAGAAAAAGGAAAAGAAAGTCGAAGAAATACGATTTTGAAAGCCGCTCGGAGACTTTTCTTTGACCGCGGATTCAAGGCTGTAACCGTTGATAGTATTGCTGCCAAATCTGAGGTCAGCAAAGGATCAATTTACCTTTGCTTTGACAGTAAAGAAGAGATCTATACTCAAATCTTAATTGCCGATAATATCGCGCTTAATGAAAGAATAAGAAATTTCTCATCCATAGAAGCTTCGGCTTCGCAACTTTTGCAAGAATTCTCCCGGATTTATGTTGATTATTTTCTAAATGATAAGGAACTTTTCAGGATACTTATGACTTTCATGATGCAAACAGGCCAAATGCATCTTACGGAAAAACAAAGTAATGAACTCATTAGATCCACTAACGAAAATATTAAGCCCATTTCCGAAATTATACAAAAGGGCATAGATTCCGGTGAATTTATTCCCATAAAAAACATTCAGCAGATACAGAATGCGATCTGGGGTATGTTGAACGGCGTTATTTCCCTTTATCTTTTTACAGGCAATCCGATAAAGCGTATGGAGAGAATCCATTCTACGATTCAAAATAGTCTGGATGTCATCATAAAAGGCTTGAAGAAATAATTTGTTCTGCAGAGGAACTTTTCAAGCATTATTAAGATGCCCGGGAATTTTTCTTCAAAGTTGTTGCAATTCGGATTCACTTCCCGTCATTTAAAACATTTTTTTAAAGTCTTTTTCCGCCTTGTGCAGGATGTTTTCGACGTCTTTTTCAAGTTTTTTAAATCTTTCAATGATTGTCCTGGCCTCAGATGTAAGGTGCAGTGATTTTTCCATCGTGCCGCTCTCAACCAGTTTCTTTTCCATCCGTTCTTCAGAGGCTTTCAATCTTCCCCATGCAGCGCGATAAGACATTCCCAACTCTTTAGCCGCGGCATTAAGGCTGCTCTGCTCATCAATGGCCTGAAGAATGGTATCCCGGCCCTTGCCGAATATCACTTTTCCGTTTTTTTCAATCCAAATTTTATATTTAATTTCCATCAGGTGCCTCTTAACGCAATAGCGTTGTTTTTTGGTATGGGTAACATAATAATAAGATGTCAATAAAATTTCGTATCGATGTCTTAATAACTCTATCATCACATAATTAAAGAAAATTTTCATCAGTTATCATGAAGACAGTTGAAAATATTTAAATATAACTTGATGAAATTAGTTGGAGTCAACGGTTTACGAGGTTCTGAAGTTAATCATTTAAAATTTCGGTGATTTTATTAAATCAATGAGAAAAAACATAAACTTTCCGAAAACGAATAGAATGAATCGTTGAATTTTATTAATTTTACATAACATTTTTAATAATTTTTTTTATTGACAGCTCATAGGGTGTTGCTGTATTAATGTTAATCCCATTATGTCATTTATAGCATGTAGTCTGGTGTTGAAAAAAATATTTTCTACAAGAAAAAGAAACTATTTTATGACAACACCAAAGAAATAAAAATAGCGGAAGCGGAAGAACTATTAATAATGGCTATGCGTATGATGGAGTTAACTGTTTTCTGAAATTCGATTTCTCTTTCGCTTCCGCTAGGCAAACATATTAGCTGACCCAATCATATCAATGTTCAGGGCGGAAGATATTATGAATTTACAAACACCAGGCGTAGCAAGACGTTTAGAGACTGCCGAAGAAATCAGGGCTCCGAGAAAAGAGGTGACGGTTTGCACTAATCCCGCAACGTGCGCGGTAATCGCAGAATACCCGGTTCATACGGTTGAAGATGTTATAAATGCCGTAAAAAACGCCAGGCAGGCTCAACCCGCCTGGCAGGCGTTGCCCCTCGGGAACAAAATTCAATATGTAATGAAATTTGCCGATTATATTCAGAAGAATTCGGATGAATTAGCGGAAATAATATCTAAAGACAATGGAAAGACTCTTTTCGATGCAATGTTTGCCGAGGTTGGTCCGGCAACGCTGGCTACGGCATATTACTGTAAAAACGCCGCGAAGTTTTTAGCGGACAGAAAACTCAAGGCGGGCAACATCATGCTGATGAACAAGCGCAGCCGCATCGTTCGGGTGCCGTATGGTGTAGTGGGTATTATTTCTCCCTGGAACTATCCCTTCGCGATTCCTTTTTCCGAAGTCGTCATGGGGCTGCTGGCCGGAAACACGGTTATTTTAAAAGCGGCATCGGAAACTCAGGTGGTAGGCCATGTGCTCAAAGAGTGCATCGAATACGCCGGTATTCCGAAACATGTTTTCACGTATATCAATATGCCTGGAAGCAAGGCGGGAGACGCGTTTATAGATGCCGGTATTGATAAACTGTTTTTTACGGGTTCGGTTCCCGTCGGCAAATATTTGATGAAAAAGGCATCCGATCGGTTGACTCCTTTAGTTCTGGAACTGGGCGGTAACGACGCGATGATTGTCTGCGATGATGCCGATCTGTATCGGGCCGCGTGCGGAGCAGTCTGGGCCGGCATGCAGAATGCCGGCCAGTCATGCGGCGGCGTCGAGAGGATTTATGTGGATAAAAAAGTCTATCATGAATTTCTGGCGATATTAAAGCAAAGGGTCGAAGGGTTGCGCGTCGGGGAAGGAATATATTCGACGTCGGATGTCGGCGCCATGACGACCAGAAAACAAATGACGACCGTTTGGGAACATGTTGACGACGCTTTATCGAAAGGGGCAAAAATCTTCGCGAAATCAAAAATCCCGGAAAACAGTAAAGGTAATTTTATGCCCTGCATGGTGCTGACTGATGTGAACCATACCATGCTGACTATGAAAGAAGAAACATTCGGGCCGATTGTCGGAGTAATGCCTTTCGAAACAATTGATGAAGCCATAGCGTTAGCCAACGATTCCAACCTCGGTCTGACCGGTTCGGTTTGGTCAAAAGACAGAAGAAAAGCAAGACAGATCGGCCGCAGAGTTATGGCTGGCGCCATTTCCATCAACGATCATTTAATGACGCACGGTCTTGCCGAGACGCCCTGGGGCGGATTCAAACAAAGCGGTATCGGCCGGACGCACGGGGAGCTCGGTTTTGCCGAAATGACTCAACCTCAGGTTATAGTCGATGATATATTCAGCACCATTCCCTTTGTTCGAAGAAACTTCTGGTGGCATCCCTTTGAAAAGATTCAGTATGAAGGGATGAAAGGCCTTATAGATATTTTCCACGGCAAAGGAATATGGGAACGCTTTGCCGGTCTCAATAAAATAACTAACGCCTTCCTCAGTTCATTCGTTAAAAAATAAAATATTTGAAATAGCTCCCCGATCTGTTGTTTGATGATCGGGGAGTTTTATGTTAATTAATTGAATACAAGGCACAATTTTTTAATGTGCTCCATTTGGCAGCGGATTTCAAAATCTCGGGTCAAATTTTCTGCATTGACAGGCTGAATGTCCCTGCTATATGAGACAGCATGCGCAATACCTTTATACTGAACGGAAAAGAAACTCTCTTTAAAACAGGTCAGAAGATTCTGGATGCGGCGCGAGATAATGGTATTGAAATTCCCACGCTATGTTATCTAAAAGATGCCGCGCCCACCGGCGCCTGCCGAATTTGTCTGGTGGAGGTTAAGGGCGCGCGATCGCTTGCAGCTGCCTGTTCCACTCCGGTATCGACTGGGATGGAAGTATTTACGGACAGCGATCTGGTTCATCGGGCAAGAAAACTCAATGTCGATCTGCTGCTTGCCAGCGGCAAACATAATTGCATGATTTGTGAAGCAAACGGCAATTGCCGCCTGCAGGATTTAGCTTACTTTTATAATATCACCGGCTTGAAATTTGAAGAAAACGAAAAGACATATCCCACAGAGGATGAAAATCCTTTTATTGTTCGCGATTTCAATCGTTGCATCCTTTGCGGCCGCTGTGTTTCGGCCTGTAATGAAGTCGTTGTCAACCGGGCTATTTCGCACGGATACCGGGGCGCAAAAAGCAAGATTGTTACCGGCGGCGATCAGCCTTATCATGAAAGCGATTGTGTCTTCTGCGGTCAATGTGTCGAAGTATGTCCAGTCGGCGCGCTGACGGAAAAAAAGTCCAAAGGCATGGGACGCACATGGGAAGTCACACATGTCCGCACGACTTGTCCTTACTGCGGCGTAGGCTGCCAGCAGGACCTTCATGTGAAGGGCGAGCAGATCGTCAGAATTGCAGGTGTTGAAGATGGCGCTCCGAATTATGGACGGTTGTGCGTTAAGGGCCGTTTCGCTTATGATTTTATATACTCGAAAGACAGGCTTACAACCCCTTTGATTCGTCAGGCTGACGGTGAATTCCGCGAGGCTTCCTGGGATGAGGCGCTGGATCTGGTCGCCGTAAAATTTAAGGAGATTATTGCCATGCACGGTCCCGATGCCGTTGCCGGTATCAGTTGCGCGCGCAGTATCAATGAAGATTCCTACAACATGCAAAAGCTGTTCAGGGCCGTCTTTCAGACAAACAATATAGACCACTGCGCCCGGGTTTGTCACGCGCCGACAGTCGCCGGTCTTGCCGCGTCTTTCGGGTCGGGCGCCGGCACCAACTCCATTGCCGAATATAAAGATGCTAAAATGTTTTTTTGCATCGGTACGAACATGACTGAGGCCCATCCCGTGGTTTCTTATTATGTGAAGGAAGCCAAATTAAAGGGAGCGAAACTCATCGTTGTCGATCCCAGATGCCATGAGCTTGCCAGAATGTCCGATATTTTCGCTCAGATCAAAGTCGGTTCCGATGTGGCTTTCATAAACGGCATCATGAATGTGCTGATCGAAGATGATTTGTACGATAAGAAATACGTTGCGGAAAACTGTACGGGTTTTGAGGAATTGAAAAAGACAGTTATGAATTATCCGCCGCAAAAAGCCGCCGAGATATCCGGAGTGCCTGCTGAACAAATAATTCAAATCGCTCACGAACTGGCTGCCACCAGGCCGTCGATGCTGATTTATACTTTGGGCCTTACGGAACATTCCTGCGGAACGAACAATGTGATGAGTACCGCCAATCTCCAGATGCTGCTTGGGAACGTGGGCGTTAAATTCGGCGGCGTGAATCCGCTTCGCGGACAGAACAATGTTCAGGGCGCCTGTGATATGGGCGCGCTGCCCAATGTTTTCCCCGGTTATCAGAGCGTGACGGTTCCCGAAAACAGAGAAAAATTTATGAAAGCCTGGAATTTGAAATCTCTTCCCGATAAACCGGGAATAATGATCAATGCCATGATGGAAGGATTGCTCACCAAAAAAATCAGGGCGCTTTGGGTTTTTGGAGAAAACCTGGCCAATGCTGAGCCAAACATCAGCCACTCTGAAAAATGTCTGAGTTCTGCCGAGTTTTTGGTTGTTCAGGATATCTTTCCAAATGAAACAACCAGATTTGCCCATGTGATTCTTCCTTCCGCGGCCTGGTGTGAAGACGAGGGAACATTCACAAGCCTTGAGCGTCGCGTCAATATGGTCAGATCGATCAAATCTACCCCGGGCATCGCCAGGCCAAACTGGTGGATTTTCAAAGAGCTCGCCGGAAAAATGGGACACGATTGGGCCTCAAAAAGCGGGCGGGAAATTTGTGACAATGAAGTGGCCAAGTTATGTCCGATGTTCACCGGTATAAAATTCTCCCGCATTGAGAAAAACGGACTGCAATGGCCATGCCCGGCCGAATCTCATCCCGGCACGCCGATTGTTCATAAGGATGGGAAATTCACTCATGGAAAAGGAAAATTCAAAGGCATCGAATGGACTCCCCCCGAAGAAATCGCCGACAATGATTATCCATTGGTTTTAAGCACCGGCAGAAGGCTTTCTCAGTATCACACCAGAACACAGACCGGACGAAGCGGTATGGATGCCATTTACAGCCGGGAGACGGCCGATATTTCCCTCGCTGACGCAGCGGAAATGGGAATAGAAGATGGAGAAATGATTGTCGTGGAATCCAGACGCGGTAAAGTAACCGTTCCGGCCCGGGTGACCGACGTGGTTCCCCGAGGCCTCGTTTGGATGACTTTCCATTACCGCGACGGCAATTGTAACTGGCTTACCAATAATGCCTATGACACTGTAACACAGACGCCTGAATACAAGGCCTGCGCCGTGCGGATCAAAAAACTTAAATAAAATAACTTAAAATTTCCCGCAATAAAAAGCGGGAAATTTTTTTTGCAATTTGATATGCTATTTTTAACACAAAGGGGAACGCTTAAAGTAAGGTATTCATGAAAATTTATCGAATTGTTTTTATTTTAATTATTTTGATGAATCCCCTTTCTGCCCATGCCGCGGATAAAATTTCCGTTGCGGTAGCGGCAAACTTTATTTCGGCCTTTAAAGATCTTGCGGATGATTTTGAGACTAAAACGAAGATAAAGATTGAAGGTACTTTTTCTTCAACAGGCAATCTTTACACTCAGATAATAAATGGCGCGCCGTATGATATATTTTTATCCGCCGATGAGGATAGGCCTGCCCGTTTATACAAAGATGGCGCATCGGAAAAGCCGTTCGTTTACGCCAGCGGCCATGTGATTCTCTGGTCAGCCAATAAAGGCTTCTGCAAGGCTGCCGGCTGGCAGGAAGCCCTGGAGAATAATAAGTCAAAAAAAATCGCGATAGCCAATCCTCTGACTGCTCCATATGGAGCGGCAGCAAAAGAAGCCCTGCAAAAAACACATTTGTGGGAAGCATCACAGTCAAGGCTGGTTAACGCTCAGGATATCGCACAATCTTTTCAATATGCCTCAACAGCGGCCGTTGAGGCCGGTTTCTGCGCTTTGTCGGTAACGGCAACGCCTCAAGGGCGAAACGGATGTTTCTTCAACATCATTCAGGCTCCGGACGTTATCCAATCCGCCTGCGTGTTGAAAAGAGCGTCACATCGCGACGACGTGGAGAAGTTTGCCGCATATTTAGTATCACCTGCGGCGCGAAAAATTAAAATGAAATACGGTTATCGTTAAATGGATTATCTCGCGCTTTACATTACCTTGAAACTGGCCTTGGTTACGACGATTCTTTTGATGGTCATAGCCGCGCCCATCGCTTACCTGTTGGCTTATTACCGTTTCGTGGGGAAATCGCTGCTGGAAGCGCTCATCTACCTGCCAATGGCGCTGCCTCCCACCGTGATCGGATTTTACCTGATCATCGTCATGGGGCCAAAGGGTTTTGTGGGTAAAACATGGGGGATGTTGACCGGCCATACGCTTCTTTTTACTTTCCTTGGAATAACGATCGCGTCCATTGTTTATTCGATTCCTTTTGCCGTCCAGCCGATGAAAGCGTCCTTCCAGAAGATAGATCGCCATTTACTGGAATCTGCCTATGTGCTTGGTTTGTCGAGGCGGGCGGCATTTTTCCGGGTGATTATACCCAACTCCGTAAGCGGCATCGCCGCCGCGGCCGTTTTGGTTTTTCTCCATTCGATTGGAGCGTTCGGCGTTTTGCTGATGGTCGGCGGCAGTATCCCGGGCCGGACCAAGGTTGCTTCTATCGCTATTTATGAAGCCGTGGAAATGATGAATTATCAGGCGGCGGGATTGATCGCGCTGAGTTTCATCCCCGTCAGTTATGCTTTTTTATTGTTGATCAATAAACTCAATGAGGATTTCCGCGTATGACGATTCGCGCTTCGTTCAAAAAGAAATTGAAATATTTTGATCTGGATATTTCGTTTTCCTGCGCGAAGGAAAACATGATGGTGATGATTGGCCCCTCCGGCGGAGGCAAAACAACCATCATCCGCATTCTGGCAGGACTGGACAGGCCCGATGACGGCCGGATGATCTTCGGCGATGAAGTCTGGTTTGATTCCGCCAAGCGCGTTAATCTTGCGCCGCAGAAACGCCGGTTGGGATATGTTTTTCAGAATCATCCGCTTTTCCCTCATTTGAATCTTTACGATAACGCGGCCTTTGCGGCTGTGGATAAAAAAGAAGTCGATGAACTTTTCGAGATTTTCAAAATCAGTCATTTACGAAAACGCAAGCCCCACATGGTTTCCGGCGGAGAACAGCAGCGCTGCGCCATCTGTCAGGCGTTGGCCAGACATCCCCGTTTGCTGCTTTTAGATGAGCCTTTTTCCGCGCTTGACGCTGTCACGCGCCGCGGACTGCGTGAAGAATTGAAAAATTTAAAGGGCGGCATGTCTTTTCCGGTCATTTATGTGACGCATGATATCACGGAAGCGCTGTATCTGGCCGATGAAATTCTGCCTGTCGTTGAGGGTAAAATTGACAATCAATGGATGCAGCGGATGATCAACGGCGCGCCATCGGCGGAAGCGACCCTGCGCGCGGCGCGCAAACCACGCCTGGCTCTTGTGTATTAAAACAAAAATGTTTTTAACCGGCCGGCAAACATGAAGGAGCATTAGTTTTTATGAACATCTGTACCTATTCCTATGAAGAGTATCTCCAGCTGATAAAATCCTTTCACGGTAATCTCGCGCCGGGCCTGATTATCGGCGGATTTATGATTGATCTGGCGATGAAAAATCTGCCGGAAGGAGAATTTTTCGACGCCATTTGCGAAACGCCTGTTTGTCTTCCCGATGCCGTGCAGATTCTGACGCCCTGTACCATCGGTAACGGTTGGCTGAGTATTGTCAATTTTGGCAGGTTTGCTGTCACCCTGTATGAAAAATACAGCGGTAAGGGTGTGCGGGTTTATCTGGACACCAAGAGACTTGAAGACTGGCCGGAAGTGCGCGACTGGTATTTGAAAAAGAAAAAAAAGAGCGAACAGGATAAAGAACTTCTGATAGCGCAGATCAAAGATGCAGGGCACCAATTGCTTGGTGCGCAGAGAGTTTTGGTCGATCCGGAAAAAGTTCGCCGCAGGAAACTGGGACCGGTAGGTATTTGCCCCCTCTGCGGTGAGGCCTATCCGTTGAAAGACGGTGTAAACTGCCGTAATTGTCAGGGAGAAACGCCCTACTCGGAAGTGTCCGTGATTAAAACCACCAATTAAAACTCACAGCAGTTTTAAATGCAGAGAAATTTCATGCTGAAACAGGGGACCATTCTCGCCAATCTTTTCAAGCTTATTTTGCCGCGGGCGGAGAAACACAGTGTTACGGATTTGCGGATTGGGCCGGGCTACGCAGGTGTCATGCTGGATAATGGTGATATGGGAATGGCCGCTGTCTTACATGATAGCCTGCCGCAAGGCTGTATGGTTTTGCCTGCTGCGGGAAATTTTGCCGGTTCACTTGCAAAGGACATTCTCCAATATCTTATCGCCGGGAAAAATTCTGTCGAAACGGCAATAGGATTGGCTTGCGCCAACGCCCTGATTCGGCCGCCTGCAAAAGTCGTGGATGACCGAGAAGCGACAACTTATCTTGATCTGCAAAAGAATGTCAAAGTGGCAATGGTAGGTCTGTTCTCACCTTTGGTTGCCCGCATCAGGGACACGGGCGCTGAATTAACCATTATAGAAAGAAATTCAGCGCGAATGGAAATATTGAGCGATAAGGAAAAGAAGAAGGCCTTAAAAGCCTGCCACGTTGCCATCATCACGGCAACAACGCTGCTCAATTCTACTTTTGAGGAAACCCTGAGCTTGCTGGGCAAGCCTCGCGCGGTGGCTGTTATGGGGCCATCCACACCGCTTTTACCCGCGATTTTCCATGATACGCCCGTTACACATCTGGGCGGAGCGATTGTTGCCAATCCGAATCGGGTCTTGCAAATTATTTCAGAGGGCGGCGGAACGCCGGCTATTCGGCCATATCTTCGCTTTGTCAATATCATCAGAAAATAGCCGATAATTCATCTCTTCCCTTTATGACTTCATGGAATATGCCAAATAAAATTAAGCGCAAAATTCGGAGTTATCCTTTTGTGTTATCACTTCCCCCTTTTAACAATAACAGGATGCCGGATAGCGCAAGATAGGCCGCAGCAAGTATGTAGTGGGCATGCGAATGAATGTGCCAGGGCAGGTAAAGTTCACCGCTTAACATTACCGAATGGATAACGCCGAAGAGTGTCAACATGGCGCAGACAACAGCGCATAAAGCTGCCAGCCGCGATTTCTGGTCGATAAGATACGCCAGCATACTTCCCCAAAGGAGTCCCGTAAGGATAAAGCCGTTACTGAGCATCGTCAGTGTTTGATGCATGATTTGCAGGCGCATGGGCAGCTTATCCGGCGAGGCATTCAGCGCGCCCATGAACTGACCCAGAATGATAAGTACGAGAGAGGCGACAACCGGCAGAAAACTTAAACTTACCGCGGGGGAATGAGCAGGCGGCGAATCCTTATAGGCCTGACGAATGATTTCAAAACCGATAAAGATAAAAATCGGCGCGATGACCGCCCGCGGGACAAGACTGACAAAAAGCGAAAGCAATCCGACAACGGAGCATATTCCGATGAGCAGTCCCGTAAGCAAAGTGTACCACCAGGTCGCTCCCATCTTTTTATAGGCCGGATGACCGATATAAGGCGTGGTTTGCGCCACACCGCCGAAGAAAGCCGCGATCAGCGATGTGAATGCCTCCGTAAGCAGAATATCTCTTGTCCGGTAATTGTCGCCTGCCAGACGGGCGCTTTCCGTATTATTGATGCCGCCGATAATGGTCAGGATGCCGAAGGGGATGGCGATGGGCAGATACTGAATGCTTTGCGGCAGCGTTTTAAGAAAATCTATTGAAAAGACGGGTAAAGAAAAATTCATCTGCAGAGTCGGCGCCGTAAACTCCGGAAGAAATCCGCCATAGCCCAGAGCGAAATGAATACCGGTGCCCAGGATGACAGCCGCGAGAACACCGGGCAAGCGGCCAGGCAATTGTAATCGGGTCATGAGCGCCGTGAATATCAGCCCCATGGCGACCATGCCGACGACAGCTTCATTGAATATTTCGATAAGCGGCAGAAATCCCAGCAGCAGAAGTCCGATACCGGCGAGCGGTCCTAACAGTCCCGCGGTGGGAATAACGCGCTGAAGCCATCCGCCGAAAAAAGAGGTAAAGATCTTGACTGTGCCAATCATAAAAAGTGTGGCCATGCCGATGTGCCAGGTAAGCTGCGCGTCGCGCGTGGCGACGTAAGCGGGACCCATAACAGCGTAGGCAATTCCGATGGTGGAAGGCGTGTCAATGCCCAGAGGCATTGCCGTGACATCGGCGCGTCCGGTTTTTCTCCTTAAGCGGATGGCAAGCCATGTATAAACAAGATCGCCCGCGCAAATTCCGACGGCCGTGCCAGGAATCATGCGTGTCAGGATAATCTCTGCCGGATAGTTGAAAGTGAACACGAGGATCGCGCTGAAAAATATCAGCACTCCGACATTATCGAGAAACAGAGCAAGAAAAGCGGTTGTCTCTCCCCAGAATCTGTTTTGACTGACGGCATTCTCAGTGTTCATTGCTCCTCCTGAAATTTCACTTTAATCAAAACTCGAAAACTGGCATTTATATATCTAAAATCGGACTGTTTGACAATTCGTTTTCAAGTCATATGACAAACCATAGCGAATTGTTTCACTTCTTCTGAAGTTGTCATACAAAGCGGAGAGTGCCAGACCCATGATACAGATATATATATCGCCAGCAGAGAAAAAATGAATGGATAATAGAATGGTTGCTGAAGACTCCTGCAGAGATAAACTGTTCAAGGAATATTATGCCACTCAATAGTTTTTAAAATGCAAAATAAACAGAATGAACCTTTCATGTGCTCTTGTATCATGGAAAATGCGCATAGGTTGAGAAAATAGCGCACAAAGCTAAATCAGGCTCCGATAAAAAACCAACATCTGCTTATTTTACAATTTTAAAAAGCTCTTTCGCTTTCGGGTCGGCGGCGGTTCGCAACAGCTCAAACAAAGCCATTTCCGTGGAGGTGATTTTTGCGCCCGCGCTCCTCATCGCGTCTATTCCAATTTGGCGGTTTTCCGGCGTGCGTGACGAAACGGCATCACAAGCCAGATGAACATCGTAACCGTTGGAAATTAAATCCAGAGCGGTCTGGTAAACACAAACATGGCTTTCAATTCCCAAAAGGACTACGTGCCTGCGATCTAATGCTTTCAACTGCTTTTGGAAAAGGTCTTCTTCCCAACAGCTGAAAGATTCCTTTGCTATAGGTTTTATGCCGTCAAGTTCCGCGGCGATCAGCGGCAGCGTTGGTCCCAGTTTTTGCGGGATTTGTTCGGTGACAATAACCGGCAGGTTTAAAACTTTAAATCCTTTAATCAATTTTACGGCATTGGAGAAAAGATTTTCCTTGTCAAACATGGCCTGGGCAAGATTACCCTGAATATCAATTGCAACCAAAACTGCGGTGTCACGACTGATCATTTTAGATTACTCCATATTTTTATCAGGAAAGATGATTGCCCAGCAGCAAGCCGCCATCGATTAGAATTTCCGCTCCCGTGGTATAGCTTGAGGCATCCGACGCCAGATAAAGCGCCGCACCGCATATTTCATCGGGATTACCTATTCGACCGGAGGGCAAAGCTTTTTCTACCATTTCTTTTACTTTTTGAGCTTCTTCGGGAGGCAGGTGTCCCCAGTGGGAATTCATCATCTTGGTATTGATCGGTCCCGGAGCAATCGTGTTGACCTGAATATTAGAACGGAGAAGTTCACTGGCAAAGGCTCTTGTCAGCATTCTCATGCCGGCTTTGGAAATAGAATAGATGCTCAAACCCGGTTCGGGATTATACCCGTCCACGGAAGCGACATTGATGATTTTGCCACCGCCCTGCTTGACCATAATATTGGCCGCGGCCTGACTGACGAAGTAAGCGCCTTTCAGGTTTATATCCATGAGTTTATCCCAGAGGCGGTCGTCACATTCAAGGACCGAACCCATGGCGGGACTCGCGCCGGCGTTGTTGACCAGAACATCAATCCGTCCGTATTTTGCCATAACCGCATCAAACATTTTTTTAATTTCTTCCGTTTTGCCCAAATGAGCCGGAAGCGGAAAAGCTTCGCCGCCCGCTGCCTTGATTTCGTTGGCCGTCGCTTCCAGATCCTGCGCCTTTCGGCTGGTTATGACAACCTTGGCTCCGGCTTTTGCGAAAGCAAACGCGATGGCCTGGCCGATGCCGCGGCCGCCGCCTGTAATTACCGCCACTTTTCCTTTTAATGAAAATTGGGATATATCAAACATGGTAATGCTCCTTTGTGTTTTCTGAATCAGATAAAAATGATTTGATGGAAATTTGCAACTATTTTTTTGAAAAGCCGGCCTCGGGTGCCGGCAGTTTTACCCGCGGACACCCGAGGCATGAAAAAATTACTTTTTCACCGGTTTGGGCGCCAGCGCTTCACGGTCACCGCCGCTCATTCCAGCTATATATTTCACCAGTTTTTTCCGGGATTCGATATCGTACTGCGTCGTAATGGCAATTTGTTCCATGATGGGCGATCCTCCTCCGTGGTAATTGCCAATATTGTAAATGCCGCCCGTCGCTGAACACATTTCATCGCCTATGTATCGCCATAACTGTGCCTGATCCTCTGCCGATATCTTCGGATTGCGTTTGGTGTATTTCAAAAGTGCTTCGCCCGTTACCGGATTGGCAAAATCCTTTTCATGGGGGAATGTTCCCGCAACACCGCCGGAGATATCACAAAGTATTTCTGCTTCGCGATAGACGGCTTCTCCCGAGAGACACCGGCCGACATTACAGTATATAGAATGGGGAATATAGGAACCGGGACCAAAAGGAACAAAACCCATGCCCGGAATATAAACTTCCGGTTTGGCCAGATCGGATGCCGTATAGCCCGCGGCATAACCAAGCTCCGTGGTCATGATGATTTCAGCGAGTTTTTCGCGTACATGCGATTCTTTATGGACGTTATTGCACTCGGCAGCCAGCGCGGCCTTCCCCAGCAGAATATCACCGATGGCCGGTTTACAGCCGGAGTATGAATGGCGATGGAACAAGGCAAACAGCAGGGCTAATATGCCGCCGTGCATATGCTCGCCCGCCAAAAACACTCTCTCCCACGGCACAAAACAATTTTCAAAAATCAGATAGGAGTCGGTAAGTCCCGGGGTAAAACCGCGTTTGTAATGATCGCGATGACGGTAGTTATGAATGGTCACAACTTGTTTCATTCCATCCCAGTCTCCGGGAACGGCAAAAGCCACGGCGTAGTCTTTGTCTTCGGGCCTGAGCGCGCGGGTAGGGATAACAAGAATTTCATCGGATACGGACGCTTCGGAAATGTGCACCTTGCAGCCTTCAACAATGATGCCGTCCTTGGTTCTTTCTTTGATATACACATATGAACCGGGATTGGGCTGCTCGGCCGGGCGCAGCATTCTGTCGCCCTTGGTGTCCGTCTGAGCGGATGCGGCGATCATATCTTCCTTCTGGAAACGGGTCAACCATTTCTTGAAGTTTTCGTGATAATTGGTCTCGCCTTTTTTTACTTTATCCGCTTCATACGAGACATTATAAATGGCGTTTGTGGCATCTATGCCCATGCATCGCTGGATGCAGCCGCCGACTTTCTGGCACAGCATACGCGTCATATCCTGCTTGCAATGCAGATCTTCCTTGCTCTGGTGAATATGGGTAAAACGGTTAATCTTCTCTCCCGTGAGGTGAGATTTGGCAGTCATCAGATATTCATTTTCAGGTTTGGCCGCTTCATCATAGGTCGTACCCATAACATTGATGCAGTCGCTTTGCAGTTCATCCGTCCGATCGATCAGATTGCCATCAAAATAGATGTTGCGTTTCATTTTCGACAGAGCATTTATAAAATCTTGTTTTGTTCTCATTTTGATACCCCTTTAAAAAAGTTTTAAATTATTTAGTTTTATCTTTTGAGGATGTTCCTCCATCTTTTTTCTTCATAATATTTTCCAAAACGCCGGCGTCTTCAAATTTCAGATAAAGCGTCGTGCCGGATTCCTCTTTTTTGGCGCGGATGCCGTCAAAAACAATTTCAATCAGGGGATCGAGCATATCCGCGATGCTGGGCTTTCGTTTATGCATTCCCTGCATATGCCAGTGAATGAATAAGTGCTCGACGGTGCCCATGAACATGGACCGGATCAAATAGGGATTGGAATCCTTTTTAAAAGTTCCATTGGCTATTCCTTCCTTGATGCAATCCAAAAAATTATGAGATGACCTGCGTATAGCGGCATGCGCGGGTGTTTGACGAAATCGCTTGTTGGACATTAATTGAAGCAGGACCAGGGCGGAATAGTTGGGATTGGATTGATAAAGCTGAACATAAAAAAGCAAAATAGCCCTGATTTTCCCCTCCACTCCTTTAATATAAGGAATGACCTTCGATGATTCTTCAAAAGTGTCATTGGATATTTTTTCAGGAATAGCGAAGAGAAGATCTTCTTTCGTGCCGAAATATTCATAAATTGTGGCTTCCGACACGCCGGCTGCCTTGCTGATTTCAGTAATGGTCGCGTTTTGAAAACCCTTTTCCGCAAAGATGCGTAAAGCGGCATCCATGATGCGGTCTTTTCTAGTCTTAGGTTTGTTTTTATCCATCATAATCCTCTGTCTCTTGCGTATTTAAGATATATTATCATAGTGAGACTGTCAAGTATTATTTTATTTCATAGTCATACTATGAAATAAAAATTAATTTTGAAATATATCAAAGAAAAATTCATTGATAAAAAAAGCGATAATTTGAAAAATATCGAAGAGTATTATATAATTACATAATTAAATTCGCTTGATGAGCATGAGCAGTTTTGCAGATACAGACAATAATATCCACATTTTATGGGCATGAAGGTTGTTTTATTGTCATATGACTTCCGCGTATAATAAAAAAATTGCCCGTTTTGCGCGCCGGTCAATATAATTAATGGATATGTCTTCCAAATCGGTAAATAGTGCAATTGGAAATAAAGATAAAATCAGACTTGCCAAATTGAATTTTATCAAATAGATTATATATGTTATGAATGCGAATATAAATGAAAGAGGTATTCATCAAATTTTCACTACTTTGTCATAAATATGTGCACCAAGTGTTACTATAAGGGATAAGCGTTTGATTTAATATGCGTAATAAAGAAGATAAACTATACAGAAAATTAGCAGATGCAAGTGATGCTTCCGCCCAAAACCTGCTGGGAATGATGTACCAGCAGGGTAAAGGCGTTCCTCAGGACGATGCTGAAGCCATGAAATGGTATCTCAAGGCTGCGGGTCAGGGTCATGCTGATGCTCAGTATAACCTGGGAGTGATGTACCAGCAGGGCAGGGGCGTTCCTCGAGATGATGCTGAGGCCGTAAAATGGTATCTCAAAGCCGGGGAGCAGGGTCATGAGGATGCCCAGAATGAACTGGGAATCATGTATCAGCAAGGTATTGGGGTTCCGCAAGACGATGCTGAGGCCGCAAAATGGTATCTCAAGGCCGCGGGGCAGGGTCATGCCGATGCCCAGAATGAACTGGGAATCATGTACCAGCGGGGTATTGGGGTTCCTCAAAACGATGTTGAGGCCATAAAATGGTATTTAGAAGCTGCCAGGCAGGGTCATGTTAACGCTCAGAATGAATTGGGAATGATGTACCAGCACGGCTTTGGTGTTGCGCAAAACGAAGCCGAAGCCATAAAATGGTATCTGGAGGCTGCGGGGCAGGGTCATGCTGATGCTCAGTATAACCTCGGGATAATGTATCAGAATGGCAAAGGAACTTCACAAGACAAAGCGCAAGCTTTAAAATGGTATTTAGAGGCCGCGGGGCAGGATCATGCCGGCGCGCAGAATAATCTGGGTATGATGTACCAGCATGGCAGGGGCGTTGATCAAAACTATGCTGAAGCCATGGTATGGTATCTCAAAGCTGCTGCACAGGGTAATGCTGATGCCCGGAATAACCTTGGCATGATGTACCAGCACGGTAAAGGCGTTCCGCTGGACAGAACTGAAGCCATAAAATGGTATATGGAGGCTGCCGAACAGGGGAATGCTGATGCCCAGAATAATCTGGGAATGATGTATCAGAAGGGTGAAGGTGTACCACAGGACGATTCTAAAGCCATGAATTGGTATCTCAAGGCTGCGGGGCAGGGTCATGCTGACGCGCAGAATAGTCTGGGCATGATGTATCAAGCTGAAGCCATAAAATGGTATCTCAAGGCTGCAGAGCAGGGTCATGATGAAGCCAAGTTCAATTTAAGTTTGATGTACGATATTCCGTTACACAAGACAAGGACTGTCGTCAGTGATTCAGAAAAAGGTAAAAATGTTGCAGAAGACTTGACAGAGGCTGTAAGCGAAGTTGAAGAACAAGAGGCTGCAGTTGAGCAGCCCGATGTAGACCTGTCATTAGATGAAAGCAAAGATGTGCCGCAAGAAAAGGTAGAGGCTGTAATTGAAGTTGAAGAACAAGAGACTGCTGTTGAACAGCCCGATGTAGTCTTGTCATTAGATGAAGGCAGAAATATACCACAAGATAATGTTGAGGCTGTAAGCGAAGTTGAGGAACAAGAGGCCGCGGATAAAGAGCCCCATGAAGACTTGTCATTAGATGAAAGTAAAGATGTGCCGCAAGAAAAGGCAGAGGCAATAAGCGAAGTTGAAGAACAAGAGGTTGCAGTTAAACAGTCCGATGCAGTTTTGTCATTAGATGAAAGCAAAAATATACCGCAAGATAAAGCAGAGACTGTGAGCGGGGTTGAAGAAAAAGGGATTACTGATAAGCAACCCGATGCCGGTTTGGTCTCAGATGAAAGAAAAGATGTTGAACAGGATGACCCGGAGACGATTATCAAAGCTGCCGGAAAAGGAATTGCCGCTGCCCAGAATAAATTAGGTATGATGTATCAAAGGGGTAATTACGTTGGGCAAAGCAATGCGGCGGCAATTAAATGGTATCTCAAGGCCGTCGTGCAGGGTGATGCAGATGCGAGGAATAATTTAAACACAATGTATGAAAATGGCGGTGGTGTTTTGCAGACCAACACAGATACTATCAAATGGTGCCGCAAGGCCGCTGAACAGGGAATCGCGTCCGCACAGTTCAATTTGGGTTTGGCATATGAAGAAGGTACAGGCGTTGAGCAAGACAATGCAACAGCAACCAAATGGTATTTCAAGGCGGGTGAACAGGGTCATGCTGAAGCCCAGTATCATCTGGGACTGATGTATAGTCAGGGATTGCAGGACTATGCCGAGGCTGCAAGGTGGTTTTTGAAAGCTGCTGAAAAAGGGATTGCAGACGCACAGTTCAATATTGGTTTAATATTGGAAGAAGGCAGAGGCGTTAGACGGGATGCTTTTTCGGCGGAGGTTTGGTATGGCGAGGCAGCCGCGCAGGGGCACGAGGAAGCGCAATCAAGACTGAATAAGATGAAAAGTAATCAACAGTAGCAGATAAACTCAACAAACGCATCTTTCTTAACGACACAAATCTTTCTATCTATCGAGTAAGCTTGCTTCAATCGTCAATAATCAAAAAAGCGACAAACTGCCGATTTAATATATGGAAGCTGCCGGTCGCACGGGAAGAAAATTCAAAACAGGGAGATTTACTGCTTTAGTTTGGCTACGACAATATCAGCCAAATCTTTTTCCGGAGCATTATCATGGTCAATGGAGTTTCCGGCAATTAAAATCCATTTGACGGCGATATTCTTAAAATCAGGTTTATTTGCGCAGGCAGTCAGGCAGCCGCAAACGAGAATACCGATATCCCATTTATCTTTTTTATCTTTGGCTTTACTTTCCGATAAAATGAATTCCGGCGGCAGTAGTTCTTGGATTTCATGAACCAACTTTGCCCTATCGATTGCAGGATTGCAACCACCGCAATATTTAATTTTTATCAGCTTCATTGCTTCGCTGTTGTGCATCAAATCGTAAACGGTCAATCTTTAATTCCGGCGATTTCTTTAGCCAGCTTCTTCTTTTGTTCCAGATTGCCCTGGCGGGAAATCATAATTCGTTGAGCCTGAGGAGAGCCCGCGCCATGCATGGATTCCGTGCGATAACCGACGGCCGCGGTGCCCAGAGTAATATTCTCCACCAGCCTCAAAATACGGCAGCGGTTCTCCGTGGGCACCGAAGCAATTCCCTTAAAATATTTTTCGACTAATTTGCCGATTTCCGGGTGACGCAAATCCTTTTCCGAAGCCATGGTAACCATGGCTCCTCCGGCAATATCTTCCGCCAGCCTGGCGATTTCATACGGGAATCTTGTAACGTTTTGCTTGCAGACATTGGCCAGCAGTAAATCAATCAGGTAAGTGCCGGAAGCCGTTTTATGACCCTGCGCCGAACAGGCGATTCCGCAGGAGAAAAGCGTTTCATTAAGATGGATCATTTCAATCAGTTTGTCTTTTACATGGGAAGCTTTGGACGCGCCGTTGTAATCGGCGGCCAGAGCCGCCGCGCCGATCAGCACGTCGCCGACGCCGACTTTACAGCCGCCATAGCTCTGACGGTGATAACCGGCAAAACGTTCTACCAGGGCTCCGCTGAATTCATATTCCCCGCACATGAACACATTTTCCCAGGGAACAAATAAATTGTCAAAAACCATTAATGCCTCATGACCGCCGAACTGCCTGTTGCCGACATCTATTTCACAGCCTTCCAATTTCCTCGTGTCGCAGGATTGTCGTCCATAAATATAGGAAATACCCTCCGCGTCGGCGGGCGCGACAAAAGAGACGGCGTAATCGGCGTCTTCTTTGGACATGGCGATTGTCGGCATCACTAAAATCCAGTGCGAGTTAATCGCGCCCGTCTGATGCGCTTTGGCGCCGCGCACGATAATGCCGTCCTTTCTTTTTTCCACGATATGCGTAAAGAGGTCCGGATCTTTCTGTTGAGAGGGAGAAAGTCCACGATCGCCCTTGGGGTCAGTCATAGCGCCGTCAACGACAAGATCTTCGTCCTGAATCATTTTAAGAAATTTTATAAATCGTTCATGGTATTTAGTTCCGAGTTTTTTATCCATCTCAAAAGTTACGCTGTCTACGGCATTCATGGCATCCATGCCGACGCATCTTTGAAAACAGGAACCTGTTTTTTGTCCCAGCAGACGTTGCATTTTTACTTTCTTAACCAGATCTTCTGTGCTTTGATGCAAATGGCAGAATCGGTTTATCTTTTCTCCCGTGAGATGGGATTTCGCTGTCATCAGATCTTCGTGCTGGGGATCTTGAGCTAACGCGTAAGTCATTTTTACGGAATTCATGGATGGTCTGATTATCGGATTATCCACCGGATTTTTTACCAGTTCTCCCAGTAAATAAACTTTAAAATTCATTTTGCGCAGACTTTCCTCATATTGCTGGGCCGTTTTTAACGCCATTTTTTACCTCCTAAAATCTTTATCCTGTGTGAATCTTCCGTCATATTCGTTAGTTGAAATTTTATTATTACAATTAATTGCCGGTTAACATTCTATCAAGAGACGTTGTATGTAAACTAATCCTTTGCCAAATAAATATCAAGGCCGGACGATGATTATATTCTTGACATAGATGATGGGACTTCTTATACTCCATCCGCTTATTTGAATTATTTTTTGACTGAAAATAGTTGTCAGATTATTGAAATCGTTGGATATTGTGGCCGCTTGGGCCGTAAAAAATATTTTGAAAAAGGGAAAGGAAATAAAGAATATGTCTATCATGAATTGGGTCAAAGATGAAACCGTAGCGATTATAACCATGACCAATGGTGAAAACAGGCAAAATCTTGTATTTGCGAAAACTTTAAACGCCATGCTCGATGAAATAATTGCCGATAAATCAATAACGTCCCTGATTATTACTTCCAATGACGAGAAGAATTTTTCCCAGGGCATAGACGTTATATGGATCACAGACCAGATGCAGAAAAATGATCATCAGCCGGTGACCGATTTCATCAACGAAATGGATGTTGTCTTTAAAAAACTGCTTCTTTATCCGGTGCCGGTAATCGCGGCGATTAACGGCCATGCTTTCGGCAATGGTTCGATTTTATCCTGCGCATGCGATTTTCGCTTCATGCGCTCGGACAAAGGTTTCTTCTGCTTTCCTGAAGTCAATATAGGCATTCCCTTCAGATGGGGCATGAACGCTTTTGTCAAGAAAGCCATTCCATTCCATATATTCTCGCAGATGCAGTTTTCCGGAAATCGTTACACCGCGCCGGAGCTGGAAAAGCATAACATTATTGTGAAAGCTTGTACCAATCAGGAAGACCTTATGGCCTCGGCTATAACCTTTGCCAAAACCTTCCAGAAGAAGCGGGGAATTTTTGGCGAATTAAAAAAGAGGCTGTACAGCGACATCGTTAAAGTACTGGACGCGGACTATATGCCGTCGTCAGCCAAAATCGATTCTCTGTTAATCACTGATTAAACAGCGCTGATCAATTTAATCATTACAAAATAAATTATACAGGTGGAAGAAAAATGAAAACAGCTATTACGGAAATGTTCGGAATAAAATATCCCATTATATGCGGCGCGATGATGTGGCTATGCAAGCCAAAGCTTTGCGCCGCTGTCTCCAACGCCGGCGGCATGGGAAATCTGACCGCGGGAAATTATTCCACAGAGGAAGAATTCCGCGACGCCATTGCGCTGACCAGAAAACTGACAGACAAACCTTTTATGGTGAATGTGACTATTCTGCCGTCGGTGCATATTACAGGCGAGCATCATAAAATGTACCTGCGTGTTTGCGCTGAGGAAAAGGTTGCCGGTCTGGAAATATCCGGCACGCCGCTCGACAAGGCGGTGGGAAAAGAATACATAAATATTCTAAAAAAGGCGGGCGTTAAAATGTTTCACAAGGTGGGATCGGTGCGTCATGCCGTACATGCCGAGAAGACCGGTTATGACGGCATTTATGCCGCTGGTATAGAAGAGGGCGGTCATCCGCTCAGTGATGACGTGACCACGATGGTGCTCACTCCGCGAATTGTCGAATCGGTGAAGATTCCGGTAGTGACTGTAGGCGGTGTCTCCAACGGCCGCACATTTGCGGCGGCGCTTACTTTGGGCGCCCAGGGGGTTATGATGGCGACCCGTTTTGTCGCCACGCAGGAGTGCGAGGTTCACGATAACATTAAACAGGAACTGATCCGGCGGCAGGAATATGAGACAACGCTTATCTGTAAATCCATCGGTTTACAGGGCAGGGCAATAAGGAATAAGGTTGTTGAAGAAGTTTTAATGGTGGAAGCTAAAGGCGGGGGACTCGAACAACTTATTCCGCTGATATCCGGACAGAGAGTAAGGGATGCGTGGGAATGCGGCAATGTTGATAACGCTCCCATGATGATGGGGCAATCCGTTGGCTTCGTCAAAGATATTCCTACGTGTAAAGATCTTATCGAAAGGATCGTAGCGGAAGCCGGATCGGATATTGAACGCGTAACGAATATTTTTAAAAAATAATTTTAATGAATATTCCCCTGCTTAGCTAAACAGGGGAATATTTTTATATACCTATAAGCAATTTTCTGTGCCGCGGAAGAAGCAGCGTGACAACACTCAAATGATATCAGCGGGGGGAAGCTGGATTCCCGGATAAGTATTTATAATCGTCCATATCTTGTCGTTGAAAAGTTTACATGATTCAAAGATCAATGCAAACGTCTTATTATATTTTCTTAATTGTAATCCATAAAGATACATGCTTTATTTACAAACATACCACCGCATAGTTTGCGGCCCGTATTTAAATAAATATTCCTTTGACACACGGGAGGCTTGTTCATATACTCTCCCCTTGAAAAAAGAAATGCTTACCATAAGGAGACAAGATAATGATTACACTGATCGCGACTTTAAAAATTAAAGAAGGAAAAACGCAAGACGCTATCAACGCGCTCAAAGAGATCGTTCCAAAAATAAAAGCGAGCGAGCCAGGATGTATGGAGTACATACCACACACTGTCCGCGGCGATGAAAGCACAATTATATTTTATGAGAAATACCGTGATAAGGATGCCCTCAAACTGCATTCCGCCAATTTGATGAAAAATATTGAAAGTCTTTTGCCCCTGCTGGAGCCGGGCATGGATATCAAAACCTGTTACGAGATTATCTGATAACATTATTCCATTTCTAAAAAATGTTTTCATCACGCTTATGAAAACTTTTCGTAAGGGGTAAAATCCGGAAAAAATTTCCGCCAGGTCAAAAAACCCAAGCGATTGCATAACGGACATAGGCGAGACTACAGTGCGATATCCGGTTAAAAGCGGACGGCAGGCGATGATAAATAAATATCGCTGATCCTCATTTGACTTAAAGGATTTTACAATGGGACTTATAAATTTATTAGTGAAAGATCCACTGGCTTTTGTAATTTTATCGGCGCTTTTGTTATATTCAGTCATCTTTCATGAGTTAGCCCACGGGTGGGTTGCCTATAAAATGGGCGATCCCACAGCAAAATGGTTGGGACGTTTGACGCTCAATCCGGTAAAACATTTAGACATTATCGGGACACTGATGCTTTTGTTTATCGGTTTTGGCTGGGCGAAACCTGTCCCCATAAATTTGGGGAATATTCCCGGTAATCAAAGACGCAAAGCGCTTATTCTCGTTTCAGCGGCAGGCATTACGGCGAACATTATATTCGCTTTTGTCGCGCTTTTATTATTACGGCTGATTTCTTCTCAACATACAGGGATGGTTGAACAAGTGCTTCTTCTGCTGGCCCGGATTAACATTATATTGGCCGCGTTTAATTTAATTCCGATTCCCCCTCTCGACGGTTCCAAAATACTTATGGGTTTCGCGCCGGAATCAATAACAACCGTTCTTAACCAAATTGAGCCTTTTGGATTTTTTATTGTTATCGGATTGCTTTATTTAGGAATTCTTGATCCGGTGTTAAACTTATTTCAAAATATCATTATGAAGTTTATCTCTGTTTTTTTGCCCTTATAAGTGATAGATAATCTATTAGATGAAGTCATTAATAAAAGGAGGGACTATTATTATGATGACATTTATGGAATTATTAAAAAACAGAAGAGCAATCCGTGATTTTCAGGAAAAAGAAGTTCCGCTCGAAATAATAAAAGAAATACTTAGCGAGTCTTGTCTGGCGCCTACAGCGAGCAACGGTCAACCATGCCGGTTTTCTATCATCAATTGTAAAAATACGATTAAAGCCCTCTCCGATGAAAGCAAGGAAAATCTTCTTGATGATTTTGCCAAAAATAAAACCGCGCTTAATCCCGGATATGTCGAACTGCTCAAAAACAAAAACTTTAATGTGTTTTATAACGCGCCCTGTCTGATCTATGTAAGCGGTTCCACCGCGGTGCATTCCCTGGAAATGGATTGCGCGCTTACTGTAAGTTATATCATGTTTTCGGCGGCCTCAAGAGGATTGGGAACCTGCTGGATCGCATTGGGTTCATATATCCGTGATCCCAAGACCATAGCCCTGTTGGGAATTCCCGATGGCTGCCAGATCGTCGCGCCTGTTATTATCGGCTATCCGAAGGAAATTCCCGCGGCTCCGGAGCGTCATGAACCGCGTATTCTCAGGGTAATTAATTAAGTTGACGTCAATACAGGATTCATAACAAAGGATACTGCATGACTTTCAATCCAGGCGACAAAATGAAAAAAGTGCTGGCGGCCATAGGCGCGGGTATACTCGGTAATCTGCTGTCTTTTTTATCCAGCCTTTTGACGCCGATGCACCCGCAGATATCTTTTGATTTCTCGCATCTGGCCACTTTTGTTGCCGCGATAGCCTTGGGGCCCGTTTACGGGATGATTGCAGGAGCAGTCGGCTCCATTTATCCTTACGCGCATTACGCCGTGTTCGGAATTTACGGCCCGTATTTCGGTCTGGCGATAATTTTCGGCAAAGCAATGACAGGTTTTATCTGCGGTTTGCTCAGAAACAAAATGCCGGTATTCCTGGCGGTGAACATTTCGTATATTCCTGAATCGCTCTACACATTTGGGTTTACTCAACTAATGATCTTATTTTTGCCCGGCGGAAGCATGAACGGCACAATCATTTCTGGCATAATCACGGAAGGCTGGGTAGAGGTGATTATATTTTCTTTCCTCATTGATACAGTAATGCGCCGCAGGGTTATCGAAACGGCGGTCTTAATGCTGGAGATATTTATTATTATGTTCCTTGTCCATAAGGAATTCATCAACACATTGCTGGTTCTTCTTTTGATTACACTTATCACCCTCATCCTTTTTGAAATTATCAAACCATTTATTAATAAAAATCCGGAAAGTGAATAGAAGAAAACAAAAAGAGTGAATACCTTTTGAATTGGTATAAAAAAAGCTAAAGAAGTTTAGCCAGCGTTTTTAAACCTGCGGCAGTGTTTTCTCGAAAGTGAAAACGGATGACTCTGCGTTTTTTATCCATCAACGCCTGCCAATCCCCCTTTGCCTGCGCGGCTTTGAGCGCGCCGAAGGTAAGAGAAGATTCTTTTTTGCCGATATCATCGGGAATATCCACATCAGTAGTATTATCCTGTGTGAATTGAATAAACAACCCGTTGCCGGAATCACCTTTATGCAACTGGCCGGTGGAATGCAGGTAGCGTGGGCCGTATCCAAATGTTACAGGGATATTATACTTTTGCCGTATAGCTTCACGCAAATGGCCCACCGCTTTGTCAATTTCTGGCAAGGGGCTTAAATAAATCTGCAAACAAACATAATTACCTGTCGCCGCCTGTTTTAAAAACCCGGTAAAAACTTCCTCAAGTGTTGCGCCATCGATATTGCCGAAGACGGAGCCTTGCTCGAAAATCAGCGCCGGTTTTGTATTCACAACGTTCTTCTTCTCTTTATGGCCGGAAATCATAGCGAGGGTGTACTTTTTTGTTGCCTCAACATCCGGCTGGTCGAAAGGATTTACTCCCAAGATATGCCCGGCTATGGCCGTGGCCATTTCCCAGATAAACATTTGCGAACTCGTATCATAATCATCACTTAACTTAACAGTGATAACAGGATGCCCCGCATTGGTTAGAAATTCCGTTTGAGAAGTTTTTGCCTCCTCATTATTCTGAAAAATAACAAAAACACGATCATTTCCGTAAGCGGCATTATTCAAAAACGGTTCATCCAGAACGGGCAGGATGCCTTTTCCTTCTTTGCCGGTGCTTTCGGCAATCAGCTGTTCGAGCCAATCGCCGAGTGATTTCCATCGCGGCGGCATGAAAAAAGTCAGTTTGTCGCGTCCTGCCAGGGCGAGCATTCCCAGAGCGGTGCCCAAAAATGCAGAGTTGGCGTTTAATCCATCCGCCCGTGATGTATTGACTGCCCTTTGCAGTAGTTTCTCTATATCCATGCCGATTACAGCCGCGGGCACGATACCCGGGAAGGAAAGCGCCGAATAACGACCGCCGATATTAGTATCGCTAAGAAATATATGATACGCGGAAATATTTTCAGCAGTTTTAATAAGCGGGCTTCCTTCATCGGTTATAAAAACAAACCGTTCGCCGGCTTTATTGCCTGATTTTTTGAATGTAAGATTATAAAAATATTTAAATAGCGATGTTATTTCAAGAGTCGTCCCCGACTTGGAAGAAACAATAAAAAGAGTTTTTTCCAGATTAAGGCGCTTTATTACATTGGAGATGAAAACAGGGTCGGTGGTATCCATAATATGTAATTGCGGATAACCGGCTTGGCTTCCGAATATTTTGCAAAATACTTCCGCGGCAAGGGAAGAACCGCCCATTCCCAGTAAAATAACATCGTTGATGTTATTTTTGATCAATGGTTCGAGAGTTGAGCGGATATAGCTTATTTTTTCTAATGTCTGCGCGGGAGCGTCAAGCCAGCCCAGCCGGTTGGTAATTTCATCCGGCGCCTGTTTCCACACGGTGTAATCTTTCGTCCATATGCGGGCGATAATATTGTCCCGGCGTATTACCTCCAGAGCGCTTTTGATAGAGTGCTGATATGTTCCCAGTGAAAAGGAAAAATCGGGATGATCCATTTTGTTTCCCACTTAAACCAACTTAAGTAATTCTCCGGCGGATTCAATAATTTTTGCTACGGTGATACCGAATTTTTCATAAAGAATCGGGGCGGGAGCCGAAGCGCCGAACGTTTCCATTCCGATAATTTTTCCCGAGAGGCCAACATAATGTTCCCATCCGAGTTTGATACCCGCTTCCACAGCAATGCGTTTGGTTACCTGCGGCGGTAAAACCGAGTCGCGGTATTCCTGCGGTTCGCGGTCGAATATTTCCCAACTGGGCAGCGATACAACCCGCACTTTTATTCCTTTGGCGGCAAGTTCTCGCGCGGCATTTAGCGTCATGGCAACTTCCGAACCAGTGGCCATTAAAATCAATTCGGGATTTGGCGCTGATTCCCACAGGATATAACCGCCGCGTCTGGTGCCGGAAGCGGGATGGCATACGCTTCTATCGAGCACAGGCAAATTCTGGCGGCTCAAAAGCAGTGTTGTCGGGCCGTTTGTGTTGGAAATAGCGCTGCGCCATGCTTCCAATGTTTCGTTGGCGTCTGCCGGACGGATAACCGTCATATTCGGCACCTGACGAAGATTCATAATTTGTTCGATCGGCTGATGCGTCGGGCCGTCTTCTCCCACGCCGATACTGTCATGCGTGAAAACAAAAATAACGCGCAAGCCCATGAGAGCGGCAAGGCGCATAGGCGGGCGCATGTAATCGGCAAAGGTCAGAAAAGTCGCCGTGTAAGGCATGATGCCGCCGTGCAGAGCGAGTCCCACCGCAATGGATCCCATCGCGTGTTCCCTCACGCCGAAATGAATATTTCGTCCTTCGTAACCCCAGGGGCCGCCCACCATGCCCTGCAAACCTTCCGCGGAAAAGGCGGGGCTTTGAAAATCACCGAAGCCTTTGATCCAGGTGAAAGTTGAAGGATTAAGGTCAGCCGAGCCGCCGGCAAGTTCGGGGATTTTGGCGGCAAGAGCCTGCATGACTGTTTCTCCCGCTTTGCGCGTGGCCACATCTTTTGAACCGGGGGGAAATTCAGTAAGCGCTGATTCCCAGTTTTGAGGCAGGTCGCCTTGGATGATTCGTTTGAATTCCGCGGTCAGGGCGGATTGTTTTTGTGAGTAAATATTTAAAATTTCCTGCCACTTATTTTCATATTTCTTCCCGCGCGCAAGCGCCTTGCGGAAATATTTTTGGACGTCTTCGGGAATATAAAAAGGTGAATCCGCCATCCAGCAAAGAGCTTCTTTTGTCTTTTTCAGTTCATCGGCTCCCAGCGGAGCGCCGTGCGCGTCGCAACTTCCCTGTTTGCCGGGCGCGCCGTAACCGATAGTTGTTCGTATGCATATAAGCGACGGTTTCTCCGTTTCGCGTTTGGCTTTTTTGATGGCCCGGTCGATAGCCGAAACATCGTTCCCATCGGCAACTTTTTGCACTTGCCAGCCATAAGCCTTGAAACGCTGTTCGATATTTTCCGTGGACGATATTGCCGCGGAACCGGCCAGCGTTACCTTGTTGTCGTCATAAAGAACGATAAGTTTTCCCAGGCGCAGATGACCGGCCAGCGAGCAGGCCTCATGGACCACTCCTTCCATCATATCGCCGTCTCCGGCCATCACGTAAGTAAAATGATCCACTAAATTATCACCTTCCCGGTTGTAGGATGCAGCCAGATGAGCTTCGGCTATCGCCATACCTACGGCGTTAGCCAGACCCTGACCTAAAGGGCCGGTGGTTACTTCCACTCCGGGCGCGTGTTTGTATTCGGGATGTCCCGGCGTGCGGCTGCCCCATTGACGGAAATTTTTTATATCGTCCAATGTCAGATCATATCCGGTGAGATGCAAAAGAGCGTATAAAAGCATTGACGCGTGACCGGCGGAAAGAACAAAGCGGTCGCGATCCGGCCAGAGCGGATTTTTGGGATTATGTTTCAGGTGCTTCGTCCAAAGAGTAAAAGCGGCGGCAGCGGCGCCCAGCGGCATGCCGGGATGGCCGGATTTGGCTTTTTCGATGGCATCGGCAGCCAAAAAGCGAATGGTATCAATACATTTCTTTTCCAATTCGTTATTATCAGACATAAAGTCTCCTTAAAATATAATATTAGGGGACTATTGAAAAACGCTCATCTGCTGTGTTGCGCTGCAAACTGCACCGCTCGACGTATATCTATATACGCCTCGCGGTTCAGTTACTTGCGCGTCTTGCATCTGAACATTTTTGAACAGTCCCTCAATCCAGGTTTTTCAAAATTACAAGTGTTCATTTAAAACAAACATTCAATTATTGCACTAAAAATATTTACCAAGATTTATTTTCTGTCTCGTCGTCCAGCCAATTCAAATATTCTTTGCTGCCCTTGACTATCGAAACCGCAATTATTTCAGGCGTTTCGTAGGAATGAAGTTTTTTTATCGCGGCCTGGACTTTATTAAATAAAGCTTTTTGTGTTTTAATCAGACACAGCCACTCGTTGGCGCATTCAACAGCGCCTCTCCAACGATACGTGCTTTCAATGGGGCCGGTAATCTGCACGCAGGCGGCAAGCTTTTGCTCGATCAGATATCGAGCAATTTTCTGCGCCTCTTCTTTGGTTTTCGTTGTTGTGGATATTTGAATGTAAGATTTCATGGAATCACCAATTATTCTAACGACCTTGGAAAAAGTACAGATGCATCGTTGCGCTGCGTCCCTCGTCGCTGCGGCGTACACAAACAGTACGTCTCACTCCTCTGGTTTTGCGCGCCTTGCCTCTGCAACTTTTTGCAAGGTCGTAATTATCTTTTTACTGATTCGTACATCATGATCGCCGCCGCCTGCGGCAAACTCAGGGAATCGGCTTCGCCGCTTCCGGGTATACTCCATTTTTCATCGGCCATTCTTAAGATAGTCTCCGGCAGACCATGACTCTCATTGCCCAAAAGCAGGGCAGACTTTTTTTGAACCGGATGAGGCAATAAGCCATCGCGGACGTCAGAACCGATAAGAAAAAAGTTTTTCTTAATTTCCGGCAATGTCGCTGCTAGATCAACTTCCGGAATAATTGTCAAATGAAAAAGGCTTCCCATCGAGGCTCTCACTGCTTTCGGATTGATGTAATCCGCCGAACTGGAGCTTATAATAATTCCTGCAAAACCAAACCATCGCGCGCTTCGCATAAGCGCTCCGAGGTTGCGGGGATTGTTGATTTCATGCAAAATCAAAATATTGCCGAAAGTATTTGCGCACAGGTAAGAAATGCTTTGCGGGTGTTTCGTCCGCACCACGGCCATGATTCCTTCCGGTTCTCTGTCCTGTCCGATTTTCTGCCATTGGGAACGGGTGAGTTGATAAACCGGAAAATTTTTTATGGCATCTTGAGAGAGTCTTTCCCAGTATTTTACTTTTTCGGGCATGATGAGCAGCGCTTCAATCAGCCAGTCGCTTAAAAGAAGCTCTTCAACCACCTTTACGCCTTCGGCTAAGAATATTCCTTCCTCCTGCCTAGCTTTGGCGTCGGCAAGTCTTGCCATTCTTTTTAACTGGGCTTGCGATATATTTAAAAATTCGGTCATATTTAAATCATGATTATTTTTCTTAAATTATATTTGTATGCTTTTTCGGCCATATAAGCGATGCCATAACGGATAATGTTATTATTGAGGCTATAACCGTTAAAGAAATGCCAATATTAATTTTATAAAAATCAGTCATCAGCATTTTGACTCCCACAAAACCAAGTATTACCGCCAGTCCATAATGCAGAAAATGAAACAGTTTCATCAATCCGGAAACGGCAAAGAAAAGAGAACGCAGTCCTAAAACCGCGAAGACGTTGGACGTCAAAACGATAAAGGGATCCGTTGTAACCGCCAGAACCGCGGGGATGGAATCAACGGCGAAAAAAACATCCGTCGTTCCCAAGGCTATTATAACAACCATGAGGGGCGTGGCGTAACATTTATTTTTGCTCATGGTAAAAAACTTGTTTTCTGAATATTCATCTGCCACCGGCATAAACATGCGCAGCAATTTGACCATAATATTTTTTTCCGGATGAACATCCTGTTTTTTGCCCCGGGCAAGCTCAAGCGAGGTAAAAATCAGAAAGATTCCAAAGATATATATTATCCAGTGAAATTCGTTGATCAGCGCGATGCCGGCAAAAATGAAAATACCGCGCATCATCAACGCGATCATTATCCCCCAGATTAAAGCCTTCTGTTCATATTCGACCGGTACCGAAAAATAACGGAAGATGAGCAAAAAAACGAAAAGATTATCGATACTGAGCGAATATTCAATGAGATAACCGGTCAGGAATTCCATGGCTTTCTTGTGGCTTTGGCCATAAAATAAATAAATGCCGGTACAAAAGATCAAAGCCAGCGCTATCCAAAATGATGTCCAACGGAGGGATTCCTTAATCTGTACCGCGTGCGCTCTGCGGCTGAAAATACCAAGATCGAGCGCAAGCATGGATAGTATAAAGACACCAAAGAATGTCCACCACAGAATCATTTTACAAATTCCTTTATGACTTTGGTGAAACTGAAACCTGCTTGCGCCAGACCAAAATGATTATACCTCCCATTATCATCAACGCGCAAAGAACCTGTCCCATGCTCATAAAACTTAAAACGAAACCAAGCTGATAGTCGGGCTCGCGGAAAAATTCAATAAAGAAACGCGCGATGCCGTAACCGCAAATATAAATTCCAATTAAAAATCCGTCAAAAAATTTCTTTTTTCTAATGAGCCACAACAGGGTGAATAAAACAATTCCTTCGAAGACGGCTTCATACAGCTGAGAAGGGTGGCGCAGACGATGTGTCATATCAAGCGGGAAGTACATTCCCCAGGGCATGGTAGTCGCGCGGCCGTACAGCTCTCCGTTCATAAAATTGCCGATTCGGCCAAATGTATAACCAAGCGGGATTGCCGGAGTGAACAAATCAATAAAATGCCAGATATTAATCTTGTGCTTTCGGCAAAATAGCAGAGTTACTATAACGACACCGATGAGGCCTCCGTGATAAGACATGCCGCTAAGTCCGACAAATTTAAATCCGTTGGAAAAATCGAAAGGCAAAATTATTTCCAGCGGATGCTGGACATAATAACTGAAATTATAAAACAGGGCATAACCGAATCGGGCGCCGCAGATCAAACCGAGCATCGCCCAGACAAGATAATCCTGCACCATTTCTGCTGTATATTCATAATTTTCACTTTTTACCCGGTAGAGCGTTAAAAAATAAACGATGGCAAAAGCGACAAGATACATCAGGCTGTAATAGCGTAATTGAAAAGAACCAATGCTGAAGAGAGCGGGGCTAACATGCGATGGTAATTGCTGCCACGCGTTTATAAAATATTCCATAATTAAAAATTCTCCGGTTTTAAAATTTAGTATGTTTGGCCTTTAAGTGCGTCGACGTAAAGCTCGGCGCTGTATGTGGCGTTGGCCCCGTCACCCGCGGCTGTTACGACCTGCCGGAAGAGTTTCGCCCGGCAATCGCCGGCTGCAAATATCCCGGCGGAGGACGTGCGCATATTATCGTCCGTTATAATGTAGCCGCCTTTGTCCAATTCCAGGATGTTCCGAAAAATGCCCGTGTGAGGAAGTCTGCCGACAAAAATAAAGACGCCTTCTGCGGCGATTTCTTGAATAAGTCCCGTTTGAACGTCGGCTACCTTCACGCCGGTGACAAAATCCTGTCCGGAAACTTCCGTCAGCTTCGCCTTCCAGACAAATTCAATTTTTTTCTCCGCGAACGCTCTTTTCTGCAGGATCATCGCGGCGCGCAACCGGTCGCGGCGATGGATTACGGTAACTTTTCCGGCAAAATGAGTCAGAAAAAGAGCTTCCTGAATAGCCGTATCTCCGCCGCCCACGACAACCACGTTTTTGTTTCTGTAAAACGGTCCGTCACAGGTAGCGCAGTAGGAAACTCCTTTTCCCGCAAATTCATCTTCGCCGGGAACGCTAAGCTTTCTCCACTGAGCCCCTGTTGCCGCAATAACGCTTAAAGCTCTATAGGATTTATCTTCCACGGCAACATTCCAGATAACCGGGTTCTCGCCGTTTTTTTTAATTGCCGAGACATCCCGGGTTGTTATTTCCAGTCCAAAATTAAGCGCCTGTTTTTTAAAAAGTTGCATCAGATCGTATCCGTTAATGCCTTCGGGAATTCCCGGATAATTTTCGATAAGATCAGTAATGGTTATTTGACTTACCGTGGCAGATCCTTCCACAAGCAGTGTTTTCAGCCCGCTTCTTGCCGCGTAAATACCGGCGGTATAACCTGCCGGTCCGCCGCCTATAATAATGGTATCATAATCATATTCCGGCAATTGTGCTTTGCTCATAAAAAAGCCTCCCCCTTAGTCGATTTTCATTTTAATCAGGATAAAGATGATTTGTAAAGTCTAAAATAACGCGGTTTATATAGTAAACGTTGAAACTTGAGCGTGTTTGGCCGATCTGCCAAGCTTATATGAACATGAGGGGATAATGAAAGGGTTTGCCGCAGCCCTCTGGGCATGCCCGGGATCATGCGTTATGAATCGCGCCTGTCACTGCGCTTCCATACTTTTTATAAAATAGTCCCTGCCGGAAATAAGCGTTAATTCCTTGTTCCCGCATTCAGGGCAGACGATGTCCTTCATTTCGCCGGCCTTCACCGGTATTTCTTTTGCGCAGCTTGCGCATTTAAGCACCACCGGTGTGCGCTCGATCACCAGACGGGCGCCTTCGGCTAGGGTGCCTTTGCTGATATAATCGAAATATCGCTGAAGCCATTCATCCTGGAGATCACTCAATTCACCAATGGCGAGCGCTATACTGTGAATCTTGCTGACATTATTCATGCGGGCATGATTAAGTACAACATATAAGATGCTTTGTATTATGGGTAATTCGTGCATGCAATGCTCCTGAAAATATTACAAATGAGATTGTATTTTTTATGTTTATGTTATTTTAATCAAGATGAAGGTGTTTTGTAAAGCGGGAAAAAATCTTTTGATAAATATTTATTATTCGGTTTAGTTGTGATAATGATTTTCCATCAAAAGGAAATTTTATGGAAAAACTTAAAGGTTCACAAAAAAAATATCTGCGCGCTCAGGCGCATCATTTAAAACCGCTTGTGATTATAGGCACAAAAGGCGTGACGGATCAGCTCATCGGATCGGTTGATCTTGCTCTGAAAGATCATGAACTCATTAAAGTAAAATTCGGCGAATTCAAAGAAGCCAGGAAAGAGATATCGGAAGATATCGCGAAAGCCACAAAAAGCGAGGTTGTGGGCATTATCGGCAACATCGCAGTCCTTTATCGTCAGCATCCCGCGCCGGAAAAAAGAAAAATTAAAATTCCGTGAATTTATGGGTGGGGATCGAACTTATATCCAACACTGTAGACGGACTGAATAAGGGCTGTTTGGGGATCAATCGTCTCGATTTTTCTACGTAATTTTTTTATGTGACTATCTACGGTTCGGTCGCTCACAAAGCGTTCCTCATGATAAATTTTTTCCATAATTTGCTGGCGGCTGAAAATACGGCCCGGATGATCAATGAGGAGTTTCAGCAGCTTGAATTCGACGGCAGTCAATTGCAAATCCCGATGATGAAGAGTAGCCTTATAAGTGTGGTCATCAAGAACGAGTCCCTGTGCCTGAATGGTCTGCCCATCGCGAGTTCTCCTAAGCACCGCCTTGACCCGGGCAACGACTTCGCGCGGGCTGAAGGGCTTGCAAATATAGTCGTCCGCTCCGAGTTCAAGTCCCAGTAAACGGTCAATCTCCTCAACCCTTGCTGTTAGCATAATGATCGGTACGCGGGAAAAAGTCCGTATAACCGTGCAGATTTCCATACCGTCTTGTCCGGGCAGCATAATGTCCAAAATGATCAGATTGGGTTTATTTTCCCTCACCCAGGCCTCAACCTGCGTTCCCTCGAACAGAGTAAACACTTCAAAACGGGACGTTTTTAGATAATCGGCCAGCAGGGCCGCGAGTTTAGGCTCGTCTTCCACGATAAGTATTTTTTCCGTCATTGGTGTCCTTCAAAAACCGGAAAGTAAATCCGTATCAGTAATCCGCCCAATGAGGATGAATGCGCGGATATAATTCCCTCATGCGCGTCAACAATTTTCTTGCTGATGGTCAACCCAAGCCCCGCGCCGCCTGAACTTCTGCTACGTGATCCTTCCACACGATAAAATCGTTCAAATAGTCTATCCATATCTTCCATAGAAACTCCGGGCTTTGAATCCTGAAACTCAATCATCATAAAATCTCCATTGATTTTTGCTCCTATTTCAAGCGTTCCTCCCGCGTCGGTGTATCTCAGGGAATTTTCCAGTAAGTTCGCAAAAAGCTGTCCCAGCCGTTCTCTATCGGCAAAACCAATGGCCTTGATGTCGCCGGAAATATTTTCTTTAAGAGCAATACCTATACGGTCAAACTCCGCGCGGTAAGATTGTATTGAAGCTCTGAGTGCTTCCACCAAATCAAGATTCTCTTTCCGATAGGTTAATGTGCCAAGATCGGATAAAGAAATCTGATAGAGATCATCCACCAGACGCTTCAAACGCAACGTTTCCGCATGAAGTGAGCGAATCGTTTCCGGAGTTGTGTTATGGATGCCATCCAGAAGCGCTTCGATTTCACCCTGAAGCACGGCGACGGGGGTGCGCAGTTCGTGAGAAATATCGGCAACCCATTGGCGGCGCTCCTTTTCGTGCTTTTCCAATGTCAGCGCCATGTTGTTAAAATCGCGCGCTAATTGACCCAGTTCATCCGTGGATGAATATGAAACACGCGTAGTATATTTCCCAGAGGCAATATCGTGAGTGGCCGCGGCCATCGCGCGAATCGGTTTGACCATTCGCCGGGCAAGCGGAAATGAAATAATAATTACAATCAGAACAACGCCCGAGGCTCCCAGGACAAGCGCAAGTTTCTGCTGACTGAGAAACCTGCCCTGCATGGGACGAGGGAAGTGCTTCGGCGGTAAAATGCCCACATAGCCTTTCGTGTTGCCATGGACGATAATCGGATGTAAATTTATTTCCCCGTTCGCCCCATTTAGTGGATAAAAACCATAAACCGGTTTTTTATTGTTATCAAGGATGACTAAAGGGTTGAAATGTCCGGGTGGATGCTCCGGGGCAAACTCCGGACCCGCAGGCGGCTTATGATCACGTTCATTTTTATTCTGATCAATCAACGGCGGATGATCCATCGGCGGTTCAGAAGACGGCATTATACCATCCGGGTTCCAGCGTGGAGCCTCATGTTTAAGAAAATCCCAATTTCCATGTTGCTCATACTTCTTTCCCATATCGTCCGCGACCTGTACTAATGTTTTTTGCTCTAAGGTTCCAAGATATTGATAAAATCCCCGGTTAATACTCCACCACATGATCAATATAAGGAAAAGGATTGCCAAACCGGTAGCGCATAAAATTAATAAGAACAGGCGGTAAGTAAATCCTATCTTCATTGTCTCATTACTCCTTGAATACCAGTTTATTAATATCGTGTTTGAGCGTCAAGGTTAAAAAAGACAACCGTAATGCGTTGATTGAATAAAATTTCTGCTGCCGGAACTAATTATTCATTTGTTATCAGTTACTTAATGTGTTCGTGATCATTGGAAACATGAATCTAATGTTTAAATATTTCCTTATTTCCTCCATATTTATGCCATATTTGCCTGCTATGATTCCTTCCATAAAACGACAGATGATTAAAGGTTATGCAATAAAGTTATGAACAGGAATTTGACAGGTAATCAGCGCTTGCTCGTTTGGTATGTCATGTGCCGGCATTGAAACGGTCGCCTGATAAACCTGATTTTTGCGAGAACGGGCGCTGTATGGCCATGACAATTGAGGAAATGGCACCGTGTATCAATTATCAAAAAAGTAAAGGCGTGTATTCTCAATTATGCAAACATATTGAATTAGGGTGTTACAAAGGCGGAGAGTGCAGAATGGATTACGTGGTAAAAGAGGCAATCGAGAAATGAAATCTTTTTTTAACTTTATTGATAATTTTATGGATACATACCGAATGACTACCATTGTAATTTTAGTAATGTGGTTTTTTTTCTTTCTGTATTTAGAAAAAAAATATGATTCCACATTACGCTTACGCAGGAATAACAAATAATTTCTTGTGCGAAGGTATCCCTGGTTAAAGGCGGATTGATAAATAGTTTCAAAAAGAATTAACTCCATAGAAGAAAGGAAAGCGCCATGAAAAAAATATCAATTTGTTTTGTATTAAGTTTCGTCATTTTGTTTATCGCATCGCAGTTTTCTTATGCTGAACCTTGGCCTCCGATAGACAGAGCGGAAAACGATTTTCAGGGAGAAGGACCCTTCCCAATGATGCCCTGTGATATAAGGCAACCCAAAGGAATGCCGGAGTTCATAAATCCCCATTGGCTGCCCCTCCGGAATCTCAAGTTAAGTGATAAGCAAAAAGAAGCATTAAAAGAAATTGAAAACTCTGCCGCGAAAGACTTAATCAGAAAGAACGCCGATGAACAGATCGCTGAAATCGAACTTCGGGAACTTCTGGATAAAGACTCAGTCGATTTGAAAGCAGTCGAGACGAAACTTAAAGAGATCGCAGCCATTAAAACCGAAACGCGGTTAATCATGATCAAGTCAGTGGAAAATATAAAAGCTGAATTGACATCTGAGCAGCGTGAAACATTAAAAAAAGCGAGGCTGATGGACCCCCCGATGAGGCCGCCTCTGAAGGCAGACATGATGCGTGATGAGACAAAAATGCATCCACCTTCTGCCGGGGAGCAGAATTAAGTTCATTTCATGATTGAACCTTCAACGATAATGAGTAATCTTTGAAAATCGGCAGTTGTGGAAGTCTTAAATAATTTCATTTACCCCTCATTAATGAAATTAAAAGAATCCGCAACTGCCGCCTTCATTTTAATGATTCAGCAGTTTGACTGCAAAAATCAAGCAAAAATCAAGGGCTTGTGCCGGTCATGAAGCGCCGGACTTTTATGAGGAATCTGCATGATAAAAAGGTTAATCAATGTCGCTCCATAGAAACAAATTCATTCAATTGTCATTACCGGTATTTCTCGTGTTTTTTATCATCGTTATTTTAGGTTGCCCCGCAGTAGGTCCCGACTATGTCCGTCCCGATACAACCGTATATAAGAATTGGAACACTCAGATCGAGAGCAATTCCCATAAAAAAGAAACGCCTGCCCGAAATCTGGCGAGTTGGTGGACTGCTCTTGGCGATCCCATGCTTTCGAGTTTTATTGATCGCGCCCAAAAAGGGAATCTTGATCTAAAAAAAGCGCAGGCAAGTATTCGAGAAGCCCGCGCCCGCAGAGGATTGGCTAAGGCGGGTTTTTTCCCAACCCTAGAGGCTTCAGGCGGCGATACCAGAAGCCGGGGCAGTGAAAATGTCGGGGGGATGACAACCGGCAATTCCAATGTAGTATCCGGCGTTATGACCGGTGATCTCTATAGCTTTGGTTTTGATGCTTCCTGGGAACTCGATATTTTCGGCGGAGCGCGCCGCAAAGTGGAAGCCGCGCAGGCAACGCTTGAGGCAAGTCAGGAAAATATGCGCGACGTTCTTGTTACGCTTTTGGCTGAAGTAGCTAAAAATTACGTCGATGTCCGAACCTATCAGGAAAGGATTGCCATAGCTGAAGAAAATCTGAAAACGCAGGAGGAAACATATCAATTGACCGTATGGCGCGACGAGGCGGGATTAAGCGATGCGTTGGCTGTTCAACAGGCCCGCTACAATCTTGAAAACACGCGTTCCACCATACCGGCCCTGCGAACCGGACTTGAAGAAGCCATGAACAGCATCGCGATTCTTTTAGGAGAACAGCCCGGCAAGGTTCATGAGGAACTTTCAAAGCGGGAATCCATACCGATTGCGCCGCCAAGCGTCGCCGCGGGCGTGCCCGCGGACGTGATACGGCGGCGACCTGATATAAGAAAGGCGGAGCGCGACTTAGCTGCACAAACTGCGCAAATCGGCGTGGCCACGGCTGACCTGTATCCTAAATTCACTTTGAGCGGCTCGATTGGACTGGAAAGCATTTCGACGGGAAATTTACTTTCATCGGGCAGCAGAAACTATAGTTTTGGTCCCAGCATCACCATACCCATTTTTTCGGGCGGATCAACTCTTCAAAATATAGAAATACAGTCCGCTTTGCAAGAGCAGTATCTGATAGCTTACAAAACGGCCATTCTGGGCGCTTTGAAGGATGTAGAAAACGCCCTTACCGCGTATGTTCAGGAACAAAAAAGAAGGCAGGCTCTAATCGATGCCGCCGCGGCAGCCAGAGAGGCGGTCAGACTGGCCAGAGACGAATACCAGGCCGGACTAATTGCTTTTACCGATGTGCTGGAGTCGGAGCGTTCGCTTCTGACCTACGAAGATAATCTGGCAAGCAGCGAGGGAGGGGTCACAACCAACCTGATCAGCCTCTATAAAGCTCTGGGCGGCGGATGGGAATCCACTGCAGATAATAAGAAATAAAAAGTAGTTGATAGGAATTAACCGATGAAAGATAACCAAAATGAAAAAAACGATATTTCCAGCGTTCTGGAAGTCGGCAGTTCTCCACACAGGAAAAAGATTCCTGGAATATGGATCATTGTTGCTGTCGTAGCGATTATCATTGTAGCCGCTGTTGTCTTCTTACGAGAATCAAACTCGAAAAACGCCGTGCGGTATAAAACAGAAGAAGTTAAACGCGGGAATCTGACGGTGATCGTTACGGCTTGCGGCACCCTGAAACCAACCAACAATACGGTTGATGTAGGAAGCGAACTTTCCGGCACCATCAAAACGGTTGAAGTGGATTACAACAGCAAAGTGAAAGTCGGGCAGGTTATGGCCAGACTGGATACGACGAAACTGGAAGCACAAATCAGGCAATACCAGGCAGCTCTGGAAGCGGCCCAGGCAAAAGTTCTGGAAACACAGGCAACGATTAAAGAATCCCGTAATAAACTGGCGCAGTATCAGCGCGTCAGAGATTTGAGCAATAATAAGGTTCCCTCGCAGACCGAAATCGACGCCCAGGAGGCAACTCTGGAGCGGGCGATTGCCAATGATGCCAGCGCCAGGGCGTCCGTTTCGCAGGCAAAAGCCAATCTTGCCACCTATGAGACGGATCTTTCCAAATCAGTCATCCGGTCGCCCATCAACGGAGTCGTCCTGACGCGTGACGTGGAACCGGGACAAACAGTTGCCGCGGCCATGACGGCGCCGACGTTATTTACTCTGGCGTCAGATCTGACGAAAATGGAACTTCACGTCAATGTCGATGAAGCGGATGTGAGCAATATAAAAGAAGGTCAAAAGGCCACTTTCTCCGTTGCCGCTTATCCGAACAAAACTTTTGACGCGTGGATTATCCGCGCCAATTACGGATCATCCACAACATCCGGAGTTGTAACCTATGAAACCGTATTGAAGGTAGATAATTCCAATCTCCTTTTGCGGCCGGGCATGACTGCCACTGCCGACATTGTTGTTAAGAAAATCGAAAAAACCCTTTTGATACCCGGTGCGGCGCTCAGATTTACGCCGCCTGTGCAGGAAGAAAAGAAGTCTTCCGGCGGCCTGATCGGCTCGATACTTCCGCATCCGCCCGGACAGGGAAATAAACAACCGGTCGAAAACGGCAATAAGAAACAGCAGCAAATATGGATTTTAAAAAACGGGAAACTCGCCTCTGTTTCCATCACCACCGGTTCCGCAAACGGCGGAATGACAGAAGTTCTTTCCGGAGATATTCAGCCGGGGGAGGCTGTAGTCATTGACTCTATAAGTTCGGTGAAATAATTATGACTGACCGCAGTGAAACAGAAAACCCGCCCGTCATCGAATTACGGAGCATCACAAAAGTATACGGCGCCGGTCAGGCGGCCATGCACGCGCTTCGGGGTATTGATCTGCGCATCCATCAAGGTGATTTTATGGCTGTAATGGGGCCCAGCGGTTCGGGCAAATCAACCTGCATGAACATTCTTGGTTGTCTGGATACGGCAACATCCGGAACGTATAGGTTCCGGAATATCGAGGTCAATAAACTAACCCGTTATCAGCGCACACGGCTGCGCCGTTTTTACATTGGTTTTGTCTTTCAGGGATTTAATTTATTGAACCGCACTTCGGCGCTGGAAAATGTCGAACTTCCCCTGATTTACAGAGGTGTTCCCGCGCGCGCAAGGAAAGAACAGGCCCTGGAGGCTCTCAGAACAGTTGGCCTGAACGGATGGGAAGATCATACCCCCGGCGAGCTTTCCGGCGGACAGCAACAGCGTGTTGCCATTGCCCGCGCCATTGTGACCGGGCCGGAAGTGCTTTTTGCCGATGAACCCACGGGGAATCTGGATACAACCCGCAGCCGCGAGATTATGGATTTGTTGACCGGATTAAATCGCGAACAGGGCGTGACGATCGTCATGGTTACTCACGAATCGGATATGGCAGCCTACGCCGGACGCGTTGTACATTTTCTGGACGGTATGGTCGAATCCGATAAACAAAACGGAAGAGATGCTCGATGATAGGAAATACTCTGCTTTTGGCCCTGCGTGAACTTAAACGCAACGTGATGCGCTCGATTCTGACAATCCTCGGTATCGTCATTGGTGTCGCGGCTGTTATTATTATGGTGACCATCGGCAGCGGGGCTACTCAGCAGGTCCAACAGCAGATTGCCAGCATGGGGAGCAATCTGCTCATGGTCACTCCCGGTAAGCGTTTGGGACCCGGTCAGTCTACCAGTTCGGTTCCTTTCAAACAATCCGACGCGGAAGCGATTTCCAAAGAGGCAGGCTCGATTAAAGCTGTTGCACCGGTCGCGACCCAATCGGTGAAAGCGATATTCGGCAACCAGAACTGGTCGACCCAGGTCACGGGGACAGATAATTCATATATCTCAGTAACCAACAGATCCGTCAAATCAGGCCGTCAATTTGCGGACAGCGAGTTACGCGGCGGCGCGGCAGCCTGCATCTTGGGCGAGACAGTGGTAAAAAAACTATTCGGTGGGCAGGAGGCTTTGGGTCAAAGAATCCGTCTGGAAAAAGTATCATGCGAAATAATCGGCATTCTGGAAGGAAAAGGGCAGAGCACCATGGGCACGGATCAGGACGATGTGGTGATCATACCGCTTTCCACATTTCAGCGGCGTATTGCCGGTAATCAGGATGTCGTTATGATGGATGTTTCCGTATTGGATGGCGCCTCGACGGAAAAAGTCCGGGAACATATAGAACAGTTGCTGCGCGTGCGCCGTCATCTATCTCCGAGCGATGATGATAACTTCAACGTGATGGATATGAAAGAAATCGCCTCTATGCTCACAAGCACCACGCAAATGATGACGGCACTGCTTTCCGCCGTGGCCGCGGTGAGTCTTCTGGTAGGCGGGATCGGTATTATGAACATCATGCTGGTATCCGTGACGGAACGCACTAGGGAAATAGGCATTCGCCTTGCTATCGGAGCGTTTGAACGGGAAGTTTTGATGCAGTTTCTTGTGGAAGCGGTTGTACTTTCTTCGTTCGGCGGTTTAATCGGAATTGTCCTGGCCCTTATCTCCTCAGTGTGGTTGGCCGGTATTTTGAGTGTTCCCTTCGTTTTTAATGCGGGTATCGTGATTGTCGCATTCCTGTTTTCAGCCGCGGTGGGAATAATATTCGGCTATTTCCCGGCAATGAAAGCCGCTCGCCTTGATCCGATCGAGGCGCTGCGTCATGAATAAAACCGGAAGGATGGTAAAAAAAAGAAAAGCCTGACAGGGTGTAACTCAGACCATGAAGATAAATTTGCAGTGGTGTTAACAATCATGCTGTGGCGCATAAGGCTTATCGGGCACATACCGATTTTGTTGATTCCTTCACAAAAGATCATAAACTGAAAAATTCATTTGTTATTATATGCTTACTGTCCTCGCAGTCATTGGGGTGCATAAACTCGGCTATTTATTTTTCCTCATTTCTTCCTTATTTCTTCCATTTTTGTCTGCTATTATTTAGATAAAACAATAGAGCGTCTTCACAGTGAAATGATAAGGAGGCAATCAGTAATTATGAAACCGGGGAAAAATTTCATTCCATTTTTGTTATGTTTTATGATGATGATATTTCTGATAGTCAATGGTTGCAGCAACAGCAACGATACCACTACCTACACGATTTCCGGAACGGTAACGGTATATGGAACCGGAACGGAGCTTGATAATGTAACCATTAATATGACAGGTTCGGCAACCTCTTCTGCAACGACTGGTTCAAACGGAGATTTCAGCTTTAGCGGCCTGTCGAATGGCACTTATACGCTGACTCCCGCGCTCACGAATTATACATTCAACCCGGTCAGTACAGTAGTTGTCATCAACGGGTCAGATATCACCGATACTAACTTTGTGGCGACATCCACGGGCGGCGCGGATACTTACAGTATTTCAGGAACGGTAACCGGAGCTGTTCAATCAGGTGTCAAGCTTACTTTAAGCAGTGGAGCAACAGGAACTGTCATGACAGGCTCTGACGGAACATATTCTTTTGCGAATGTTGAGGGCGGTACTACCTATATCGTGACGCCATCGCTTTCGGGGTATACTTTCAGTCCTGAATATTCCGAGTTTGCGATAACAAGCAAAGACGCTGCTAATATTGATTTCACATCATCCAACTGATTGTTGAACTGTTTTGTATATGTACCGGAAGGATTGATTGGAAAAAATGACAGTATTAAATCCAGGTAATAACGCCTGATCTTAAAAACGGCAGTTGTGGAGGATACTCAATAAGTATCACCTACCCCTTCTAATGCCTCTGCAACTGCCGCCTCCATTTTCACTAATCAACCGATATCTTTAGTAATGTTGAGGCAATGTGATTCTTATCGTCTGGTCAGTTGACGGTATTTGATACGATGGGGCTGGCTGGCGGCGGCGCCAAGCCTTCTGTTGCGATCTTCCTCATATTCGGAATAATTCCCGTCGAAGAAGAGCACCCTGCTGTCGCCTTCAAAGGCCAGGATATGCGTGCAAATCCTGTCCAAAAACCAGCGGTCGTGGCTGATCACAACGACACAACCGGCAAAGCTCTCCAGTGAATCTTCCAGCGCGCGCAGTGTGTTGACATCCAGATCGTTGGTGGGTTCATCGAGCAGAAGCACGTTGCCGCCTTCCTTGAGCATGCGCGCCAGATGGACGCGGTTGCGTTCACCGCCCGAAAGCGCGCCAACTCTCTTTTGCTGATCGGTGCCGGAAAAATTAAAACGTGAAACATACGCGCGGGAATTGATCTGCCGGTTGCCGATGGCAATAATGTCCTGACCGTCTGAAATCATTTCCCATATATTTTTGTCGGGATCCAGAGCGTCTCGGCTCTGGTCAACATAGGCCAGTTTCACGGTTTCGCCGATGCGAATGTCCCCTGAATCCGTCGTTTCCTGACCTGTAATCATTCTGAAGAGCGTTGTTTTGCCCGCGCCATTGGGGCCGATCACGCCGACAATACCGCCGGGCGGCAGCGAAAAGGTCATGTCCTCCACGAGCAGTTTATCACCATAGCCTTTATTCACGTCTTTGGCTTCAATTACCAGATCGCCCAGACGGGGCCCCGGCGCGATGAAGATTTCTCGCGTGCCTGATTCCCTTTCCAGATTTTTTCCAAGCAGTTCCTCATAAGCACTGATGCGCGCTTTGGATTTGGCATGCCTTCCTTTGGGTGACATGCGAATCCATTCGAGTTCCCGCTCCAGAGTTTTAATCCTTGCCGCTTCGGATTTTTCCTCATTCTTCAGGCGATTTTGCTTTTGCTCCAGCCAGGAAGAATAATTGCCCTGCCATGGAATTCCCTGACCTCGATCCAGTTCCAGAATCCAGCCGGCAACGTTATCCAGAAAATAGCGGTCATGAGTAACGGCAATGATGGTCCCTTCATATTTTTGCAGATGGTGCTCCAGCCAGGCCACCGATTCAGCGTCAAGATGGTTGGTTGGTTCATCCAGAAGCAGTATGTCCGGTTTCTGCAAAAGCAGGCGGCAAAGCGCGACGCGGCGTTTCTCTCCGCCGGATAAAACCTTGACCTGCGTATCGCCGGGGGGGCAGCGCAGAGCGTCCATAGCCATTTCCAGACGGGAATCAATATCCCAGGCGTCAAGGGCGTCAAGTTTTTCCTGCACCGCTCCCTGCCTGTCGCATAGTTTCGCCATTTCGTCATCGGACATCGGTTCCGCGAATTTCTCGTTTATTTCATTATATTCATGAATCAAATCCATGGTGCTTTGCACACCCTGCTCCACGATTTGCCGCACGGTTTTTGCTTCGTCCAGACGCGGTTCCTGCTCCAGATATCCCACCGTGTAACCCGCCGATAAAATCGTCTTGCCCAGATAATCCGTATCCACACCGGACAGAATTCTTAGGAGAGAGCTTTTGCCCGAACCGTTTAAACCGATAACGCCGATTTTAGCTCCGTAAAAATATGACAGGTAAATGTCTTTGAGAACGGGTTTTTTTTCGTAAATTTTACTGACTCCGATCATGGAGTAAATGACTTTGTTTCCTTCATTGGCCATAGATGCTTGTTCTCCGTAAAGCAGATGTTAAATATAGGGGAATATGCTCTGAATGACTATATTGAAATTGTCCTGAATGTTTACCTTGCCGGATAGGATACCCATATGTCCGGGCAGAAGCCACTCCAGATCAAGTTCAGTAAAAGACATGATGCTTTTCTTCAAAAGAGCGCCGTTGCCGCCCGGAAAGTCGGTACGTCCCACGCTTTGATCGAAAATTACATCGCCGCAAAATAAAGCTTTCTGCCGGGGCCAGTACAGACCTATCGATCCGGGGGAATGGCCGGGGGCAAGAATTATTTTAAAAGTCTGGTCTCCTAAAATGACATCGCCTTCATCCAACGGGAAATTTACCTGCATCCGCGGAACGTTAATTCCGAAAAGCCCGTAAAGCTCGCCGCCTTCCCCGTTTAAAAAACCGATTTCTTTTTTATGCAGGGCAATTTTGACCGTCGCCTGATCAAACACTTCGGATCCCTGAAAGTGGTCGGGATGTGAGTGAGTGTTAATAACGTAACGAACATCTTCTTCCCTGATGCCGTCAGCGGCCATCTGATTGAGCAAAGCGGGAACGTATCCAGTCAGGCCCGGATCAATTAATGCCTGCACCTTGCCGCCTATATAGTAGCTGTTGCAGTTATTATCGAAGGCGTTTGTCCATTCGTAAATATAAATATCGTTATTTAGTTTCATTGTTTATCCCCAGTTTTGGATGCAGCCGGAACAAAAATCCAAAGTAAAATGTATATTAATAATCCTGTGCCATAGAAAATGAAGAGTATCGTGAATAACAGACGCCATACCCAGGAAGGAAGCGGGGAATGTTCGCCCAAGCCGCCGCAGACGCCGCCAATCCAGCGGTCATGATCTGATTTTGTCAATTCGCGCAGCCAATTACTCTCCGCCATTACTTTTTCCTCATCATGATTTAAAGAGACTTGCTTTCAATAAAACCCGATTTACAAAAATATCATTTTTTTGCGGGGAAAAGCGCGTCAATCGCTAAATCCGATACCTGATGGCCCATACTGATGATATTCCCATCCTTGTCAATGAGAAATAATGTCGGTACTCCGACAAGGTTGTAATCGCTGGCGACACTTCCTTCCGAATCCACTAAAACCAGATAAGGGAATGAATTTGTTTTAGCAAAACGCTCAACTCTTCCGGCTGATTCATTGACATCTATATAAATAAATTTCAGTCCGCGCTGGGCGTACTTTTCATAAAGATCTTTGTAGTTGGGCATTTCAGCCCGACAGGCGGGACACCAGGTAGCGCCGAAAAAAATCACCACCGAATTCCCCCGCTGACTGCTTAGTTTAAATGTTTTTCCCTGCAAATCCTTTAACGAAAAATCAGGCGCTGCAATCCCTTCGTGTTTTAATGAATCCTTTGCCCTTGATTGTCCGAATGACAGGGCAACAAGGGTGGAGATTAGTAATACGATCGATACTAGTAATATTTTTTTATTCATCTTAACCTCTTTTTTATATTGATAAGGTACCTGTAATATACAGGAAATATTCCGCCACGCCAATTAATATCATCCCGGAAATATACTTTATTTTTGTCATCCATGCTCCCGATTTGGGTATGGCGGCAATAACTCCCGCAAATGTGCCGACGATCATCAGCAATGTTCCCATCCCGATAGCAAATACAAAAAGCAGACTTATGCCCAGTAAAAGGTTTGTCTTCATGGCCACATAGCCCAGTAAAACTGCCAGGGCGGGGGCGGTACAGGGGCCAATAACAACGCCGGATACGGCACCGATTAAAAAGCTGTCTAGAAACCCTTTGTTGTTGTTATTGCCGGCCAGTTTTATTAGCCTGTGCGGAACGGGCAGGGATATATTGAAAACGTCAAACATGGATAAACCCATGACAAGACACAGGTTAGCCATAATAAAATATGTCCAGGGCGTTGTTTGCATCTGCCCGAAAATCCTGCCCGATAACGCGGCCGCTGCGCCCAAAATCGAATAGGTTAGCGCGATTCCGGCAACATAAAACAGTGAAATAAAAAAACCGCGGACCTTGGACGATGATTCATGCGCGCCAATAAGTCCAACAGTTACCGGGATCAAAGGATAGGTGCAGGGAGTAAAGCTGATCACAAGCCCGCCCAGATACGCGGCCAAAAACGCTAAAAGCACCGAGCCGTGCAAATATAAAGATAAGTTGTTGACCAGATGTTGAATCATTACTTTCTGCCTTTTTGATTTTACCTGCTGATACGATAGAAAAAATGCTCTTGGGCGTCAAGTAAAAAACTTATGCTGAAATATAATATATTTATCATTATTATTTAGAAGTTAACGCGGATAAAAAAAATGGTGCCGAAGACTGGATTTGAACCAGCACAGGCGTACACCCACTAGACCCTGAACCTAGCGCGTCTACCAATTCCGCCACTTCGGCACTTGAGAAAGTGCACTATACCTATCAACATCTTCTTGTCAAGATAAAATGAACTTGAAATTAATGCTCAAAATGTTATGGTATCTGGCCAATTATCTTAAGTGTTAGTAAAGAATAATGATTATATTTAAAGGAATAGATAACATAACTAAAGATTTTAAAGGATCGTATGTCACAATCGGCAATTTTGACGGAGTGCATTTAAGCCACCAGTTTATTTGCCGTAAGCTTGCCACCGAGGCGAAAAATGCGGGAGCAAAGTCACTGGTTATCACCTTTAATCCGCATCCCAAGATGATTATTCATCCGGATATACGGCCTTTTTATCTGATCACTACTTTGGAAGAAAAGCTGAAATTGCTGGAGACATGCGGAATTGACGGCGTTCTGATCATTCCTTTTACCCTTGATTATTCCCGTATCACTGCCGAAGAATTTGTTCGGGGATTTCTCGAGCAAAAACTGGCGATAAAAAAAATTATTATCGGCCATGATTACACTTTCGGTCAGGGTAAAAAAGGCAACAGCGATTATTTGATTTCCTCCGGAGCAGAAATGGGCTTCATGGTTGAAGTTGTTGACGCTTTTAAAATGGGAGAGGAAATCGTCAGCAGCACGCTGATAAGAAAATATATTTTAAAAGGTGATTTTCAAACAGCAACGGGTTTGCTGGGCAGATACTATAATATTGCCGGCAGGGTTGTTTCGGGAAAAGGGCGCGGTACGGGGCTTGGTTTCCCCACGGCAAATATAGAGCCGGAAAAAGCATTGATGCCGCCTTCGGGTATATATGCCGCCTTTGTTGATGTTGAAGGAAAACGCCTTATGGCGGCTTTAAGTATAGGCGAGAAGCCGACTTTTGCTGATTATACTTTTACTTTTGAGATTTACGTGCTGGATTTTTCCGGCGATCTCAGAGGCAAAAGACTAAATACGGAGTTTGTGGAGAAGTTGCGGGACATTATCAAATTTGATAATCCCGAAATGTTGAAGATACAGATCGCGGCGGATGTGGAAAAAGCAAGATCAATATTGCTTAAGAATATACAAAATTAATTTTTAAAGAATTTAGAGGAGGTTATTGAATCATGTTAAGAATCGCAATAGTCGGCGCAACCGGCATTGTCGGTCAGCAGGCTATAGTCAGTTTGTTAGGACATCCCTGGTTTAAAATTACCAAGCTTGTTGCTTCTGAGCGCTCGGCTGAAAAGAAATATATAGATGCTTTAAGGGACGCAAACGGGTCGATCCGCTGGTGGTGTACAGAGGAACTTCCGGCGGATATCGCCAACATGGTTGTTGAAGAAGCTGCCAGTTTCGATCCGACCTCAGTGGATATCATTTTTTCCACAATGGATGCGGGACCTGCCAAAGAACTGGAACCAAAATACGCGAAGACCACCCCGGTCATCAGCACCGCTTCGGCGTTTCGCTATGAAGCCGATACCCCCATCCTTGTGGGGGGAGTGAATATGGATCACGCTTCCCTGCTTGCTGTTCAGCAAAAGAACCGCGGATGGAAGGGATTCATTTCGCCCAAATCCAATTGTACCATCGCCGGTCTGGTTGTTTCCTTAAAGCCGATTTTGGATAAATACGGCATCAAACAGGTCATGATGACTTCACTTCAGGCCATGTCTGGCGCGGGCCGGACTCCCGGGCTGTCCGCCATGGATATGATGGAAAACGTTGTTCCGTATATTTCCGGGGAGGAGCCGAAAGTCGAAACCGAACCGCAGAAAATTCTGGGTAAGCTGGTTGGAGATAAAATACAAAATGCTCCGTTCGGCATAACCGCCGCCTGCAACCGTGTGCCGGTTCTCGACGGACATCTGGTGTGCGCTTTTGTGCAAACCGAAAAGCCCTGCACTCCGGAAGATGTGAAAAAAGCGATGATGGAATATGGCAAGGATTTCGCGGAACTGCATCTGCCGAGCTCGCCACCGCATCTCATTGATGTTACCGATGATCCTTTCCGCCCGCAACCGCGAGTGGATCGCGACAAAGGCGGCGGAATGACGGTGACTGTCGGGCGTATTCGCAAAGATCCGATTATAGAAAACGGAATCAAATACGTTTGCCTGGCTCATAACACCAAGCTGGGCGCGGCCAAAGGCGCTCTGCAAACTGCGGAATACCTGGTGAAAAATTATTTGAAACTAGTTTAATAACAAAAAGGACTGCGGCATTTCTCAATTAATGCCGCGGTCCTTTGAAAATAATATCCTTTTATTTAAATATCCTTTCAAGACAAAAGAGATTCATAAATTTCCAGATCTTTTTGCGAAAAACAGCAAAACAGAACTTCTTCTATCTTTGAGGGCTGCCCGGTTGCTTCGCGGACAGTTTCAACGGCAATTCCGGCCGCAAGTGTAATTGGGTATCCATATACTCCCGTGCTGATACCGGGGAAAGCGATTGATCTAAATCCGTTCTCGGCGGCTATGGCCATGCTGTTTCGGTAACAGGAAGCAAGAAGCTCCGCCTCTTGGTTTTTCCCGCCCCTCCAAACCGGCCCTACGGTATGAATAACGAAGCGGGCGGGTAATTTATATCCCTTTGTGAGCTTTGCCTCTCCGGTTTTGCATCCGCCCAGTTTTCGGCATTCTTCGAGTAACTGCGGACCGGCTGCCCGGTGAATCGCGCCGTCAACGCCTCCTCCGCCGAGAAGCGATGTATTGGCCGCGTTGACAATCGCGTCAACTGAAAGCGTTACAATATTTGCCTGAAGCGCCCGTAAAATTGTCATCGAACTGCCTCCAAGACTTAAATGATAACAACACCGCCAACAAAAATAGCACTTCTATTTAGAAGTTTTACTTTACTTCATGGCCTGTTCGACCGCCACCGCAACCGCAACCGAAGCTCCCACCATGGGATTGTTGCCCATTCCGATTAAACCCATCATTTCAACATGGGCGGGAACGGATGACGATCCGGCAAACTGAGCGTCTGAATGCATTCGTCCCATCGTGTCGGTCATGCCGTAGGATGCGGGACCTGCGGCCATATTATCAGGATGAAGCGTTCTTCCCGTTCCACCGCCTGAAGCCACGGAGAAAAATTTCTTTCCGGCCAGCAGACATTCTTTTTTATAAACACCCATCACCGGATGCTGGAAACGGGTCGGATTGGTGGAATTTCCCGTGATGGCGACGTCAACGCCTTCCAGATGCATGATGGCTACGCCTTCGCGTACATCATCGGCGCCGTAACACCGGACAGCGGCACGGTCGCCTTTGGAATAGGCTTTCTCCTTTGCCACGGAAACTTTTCCTGTTTTATAGTCGAAAGCCGTCGCGACATGGGTAAATCCGTTAACACGGGCGATAATGTGAGCGGCGTCTTTTCCCAGTCCGTTTAGAATGACCCGCAGAGGAACCTTCCTCGCTTTGTTTGCCGATTTCGCAAGCCCGATGGCGCCTTCAGCGGCGGCAAATGATTCATGCCCCGCGCAGAATGCGAAGCACGTTGTTTCTTCCCTTAAAAGCATGGAAGCAAGATTCCCGTGGCCGATACCGACTTTGCGGTCGTCGGCTACAGATCCCGGAATGCAGAATGATTGAAGTCCTTCACCTAGCGTTTCAGCGATATCGGCGGCATTCTTTTGTCCCTTCTTGATGGCAACAGCGGCGCCGACTAAATAGGCCCATCCCGCGTTTTCAAATGAAATCGGCTGAATTTCCTTGACTATTTTTCTGACATCGACGCCTTTCCCGAGGCATACTTTTTCGGCTTCCTCCAGAGAGGAAATGCCGTATTTCGCGAGAAAAGGAGTGATTTGTTTGATTCTTCTTTCGTATCCTTCAAATAAAGCCATTTTTTAAGCTCCTTATCTTTATTCTTTACGGGGGTTAATAACTTTTACGGCTTCGGCAAAACGGCCGTAAGTTCCGGTTGCTTTAGCAAGAGCGCTTGCCGCGTCCATGCCTTTGGATATATTATCCATCATGACGCCCAGCTGAACGAATTTATAGCCGATGATTTCGTCATCGCCATCGAGGCCGATATCGGTAACATAGCCTTCGGCCATTTCCAGATAACGGGGCCCTTTTTCTTTTGTGCCATACATTGTGGCGATCACGCTGCGCAGTCCTTTGCCCAGATCTTCAAGTCCCGCGCCGATGGGAAGCCCGCCTTCGGAAAAAGCGGTTTGCGTGCGGCCGTAAGCAATCTGGAGAAATATTTCTCTCATGGCCACATTGATAGCATCACAGACAAGGTCGCTGTTGATTGCTTCCAGGATTGTCTTATGCGGCAGAATTTCGGCGGCCATCGCGGCGGAATGAGTCATTCCCGTGCAGCCGATACATTCAACCAGCGCTTCTTCGATGATTCCGTTTTTAACATTCAGGGTAAGTTTGCATGCTCCCTGCTGAGGCGCGCACCACCCGACACCGTGGGTAAGTCCTGATATGTCTTTTATTTCTTTCACCTGAGTCCATTTGCCTTCCTGAGGTATGGGGGCAGGGCCGTTTTTAGGACCCTTGGCGACTACGCACATCTGCTCAACTTCATGAGTGTGTTCCATAAATCTAAGTTCTCCTTCCGTAAAATACTGCGGGTCACAATGTAGCACCGGCTTCGCTTTTAATCAATTGAAATTGCTTTTGGAAGTTAAATATGACGGCATTGCCATTTTATTATTTAAATCATTTCAAAGCATTATCACCTCTTTTTTTATCAATGATGATCATTCTAAATCAAAAATAATAGTAAATAATTTCTTGACAGATTCTTTGCGGCATTTTACTTTCGCGTCAATAACAACAGAGAAATTATTACAAATATTTGACGAATAATGGATATTTTGGATAGGAAATTCTACGAAAGCGATACACTAAAGGTTGCCCGCGCTCTTTTAGGAAAAAAATTAGTGCGCCGGATGGGCCGTATTGAACTTAGCGGCATGATTGTGGAAACGGAAGCTTATTGCGGCCCCGAAGACAGCGCCTGCCACGCGCACCGCGGCAAGACACCGCGTAATTCTGTTATGTTCGGGTCCCCCGGCCATGCCTACGTGTATTTTACATATGGCATGCACTACATGCTCAACCTGGTGACCCAGGAAGAAGGAAATCCCTGCGCCGTTCTTATCCGTGCTTTGGTGCCTCTTTCCGGAATAGAAGATATGGAATCGCGAAGGAAAATGAAAGGCGCCCAATTAACCAATGGGCCCGCCAAGCTCTGTCAGGCATTGTCGATCGATAAATCTTTAAATGGGTGGGATTTGACTATCGGCAGCAAATTATGGGTTGAGGAATATAAGAAAATTCCGGCAAAATCAATAATCAAGACTCCCCGGATAGGAATTGATTACGCCAAAACAGAACACAGAGAAGCTCCGTGGAGATTCTTATATCGGTTTTAACTTAAGGTGTCGTTGTTATTGGCGAAAAATTGATCAAGGAACTATTTATGTAAACCTATAAAGTCATGATGGAGACTATTTCAAGAATTTAATTGACATATTCTTAAGGATGGCTATCTTAAAAAAACGATGAAAGTGAAGAATTCATCGAAAAAGGAGGATAATATTTAATGTTTACAGTTACTGAAAAGGCATTGGAAGTAATCAAAGACTTTGTCAAAGAGAAAAAAGCGGATTCCGCTGTGCGTATTACATTGGCTATGGGTTGTTCCGGTCCCGCTTTGGGTATGGCTTTGGATGATCCCAGAAATGATGATGAAGTTTTTGATGAAAAAGGAACAAAATTTGTAATTGAAAAAGATATTTATAATCAAGCGAAACCCATTCATGTTGATTTTGTTGATACCCCGCACGGTTCCGGGTTTAAATTAACTTCCGCCCTCTCTGCCGCGTCTGACGGTTGCGGTTCATGTTGCAATTGCTAGAAATTCTGGGGGAGGAATTTTCCTCCCCCTTTTTTTTGATATTATGAATGAAGAAAATAATATAAAAAGAAAAATTGATACAGCGGAAAATCTGATCCGGCAGGGTAAGTACCGGGAAGCGATTGTTTTGTGTGAAAAAATTCATAAAGAATATCCGGAAGAAGAATCCGTCGTTCTGATATTATCCTGGGCATATTATGACAGCGGTCAAACAGATCAGGCTGTAAAATATTTAAATATTTTGCTGGAGAAGGAGCTTAAGCGAAAAATTTTTACAGGCTTTGCCTTTGATGAACTCGTGCGCATATACAAGCAAAATAAAGATTTTCGAAAATTAACGGAAATTTGCCAAAGGGCTGTTGACGCGCAACCTGATGATATAGGACTTTTAACTGAACTCGGAGGCGCTTATCTTCAATCAGGCCAGGCTAAGGATGCTTGTGAAATTTATGAAAAGATCATTGATTTAGAGAACGATAACCCTGTTTTCTATTGCTATTTGGGCGAAGCTTTGTTTGCCGCCGGATTAAGCTCTGAGAGTGAAAAATCATATCTAAAGGCCGGCGAAATCGATTCTGATCAACCTGATCGTTATTACTTTAAAATAGCCGTTTTGTTTCAGCAAGCCGGAAATTTTAAAGAAGCTGAAAGATTATTAAATAAGTGTATCGCTGTAAATCCATCCAATCCCCTGTATCATTGTTCGTTAGGCGATACCTATGTCGGCTTGGGGCAATTTCAGAGGGCCTGGACGGCCTACGAAACGGCCGTGCAATTTGATAATACGGGGGCGGGAGCGTACTATAATCGCCTGGGCAATTCGCTTATGAAGGCCGGCAATTTTTCACAGGCTGTTGAGGCCTTTAAAGCGGCTATCACTCATGACGCGGCGCGGCCATACTATTTAAATCTGGCGTCGGCTTATAAAGGGATGGGGTTTGCTGATCAGTCCGATATGATTCTTAGCGGAATAAATAAAGTCAAATAAAATTAAATTTAATCCATTTTCCCGAGTTTGCGTTGATATTCCTTAAATACATGGTAGAAATACTCATTTTCTTCCATTTCTTTATTAATAATCAGACCCACCCCCGAGACTTCATCTTCATTAATGATTAAGTTCACGCTTTTATTTAAAGAATTCATGTAATCCATCGTCGCGAAAGTTGGACTGATTAAGACAACAAAAATTTTCCTGCGGACGGCCATGGGTAATTGTTCTAAATATAGGAGAACCTTATTAACTCCGTCTTTCTCGGTATCAAAATCTTCGTTGACGACAATAACATTAAAAGTGTGAAAGTTCGTGTATTTTAAAGCTTCTTTAGAGGTGGCCGCCTCAACGACGTTAAAATTAAGTGATACTAAAGCTTCTCTGATCCTTTGTCTAATGACGGGATCGTGTTCGCAGATCATCGAAGTATTGCTTTCCGTGTCCCGATAATCAAAAGGGCGTCCGGAATAATCTATTTCTTCCGCTTGCGGGGCTGGCATTGAATTTTGTTTACTCATGTTAATTCCCTGATATTTAATTATTTACAGAGCATGAAAATTATCTTTTCCACGGGTCATTTTGCTGGGGCTTGCCATATAATTTATCAACTTCCAGTTTGCCGATCGTTGAAGTCTTTTCGCCGCGGGTCTTTTTTATCGAGTCTATTCCGCGGCCAACGGTAGCTCTGTTGGAAGCGTAAGTAACAGCCGTTTCTTCCGTAATCAAATCTTTTTCAAAAAGCTCAATAATACAATCATCAAAGCTCATCATTCCGAAAGGTCTGCCCTGCAATATGATATCAGCAAAAGTTTTTCCTTCCGATTCGCCATGCAGGATAACGTCTTTAACCCGCAGGCTGGTGCTCATGGCTTCAAAAGCAGCAATGCGTCCGCCGCCGACCCTTGGCAACAAACGTTGGCAGACTATCCAGCGGATAGAATCGGCAAGACGAACGCGCATTTGATTCTCCTCTTCTATGGAAAACATGCCGATAATACGGTTTATCGTCTGACCGGCATCTACGGTATGCAGGGTGCTTAAAACCAAATGGCCTGTTTCCGAAGCATTCAAAGCAATTTCCACCGATTCACGATCGCGCATTTCACCCACAAAAATTACCTTTGGCGCCTGACGCAGGGCTGCCCGCAGGCCATTGACAAATGTATCAAAATCCTTGCCAAGTTCGCGTTGATTTATAGTGGATTGTTTTTGAGGATGCGTGTATTCCACAGGGTCTTCCAGAGTAATAATGTGCACGGAATTATTCTCATTGATCTCATTGATAATCGCGGCAAGCGATGTGGTTTTACCGGTGCCGGTTGCGCCTGTTATCAAAACGATGCCGAATTTTTCACCGGCAATTTTGTAAAAGGCGGGAGGCAAGCCTAAGTCAGCGCATGAAGGAATTTTCGATTCCAGCTTTCTTAAGACGATAGAATAGTTGCTGAGTTGAGAAAAAATATTTACACGAAAACGGGCAAGTCCCGGCAACTCGTAGGACAGATCGCAGGAGCCTTCCTTGATGAGAGCGTTCATCAGCCGGTGATCCTGATTAATCAGGTTCAGGGCAAAAATTTCCGTTTGAAAAGGCGTGAGTTTGTCAAAAGACGGCCTTAAATCAACGCTGATTAATTGACCGGCGGAATATACCTGCAGGGGTTTATTCACGGTTAATATGAAGTCGGAAATGTTCGGATGAGATTCCAGCATTTTAGTCAGGATATAATCTATTTCCGGTTTTCTCATAAGCTGTCCCCGCGACGATTTATGCTTCAGTAAAGTCTGTTGGCGGATGTTTCAAAAGCGGACGGAATCTGGTTTTATCGTTGGCCTTGATATAAGCTTCATCGCCGCTTATCCAGCCGCGGTTGTAGATATCCATAATTCCATCGTCCAAAAGCTGCATTCCGTATTTTTTGCCTGTCTGCATCATGGAAGGAATCTGATAGGTTTTGGATTCACGGATCAAATTACGAACCGCGGGTGTGGCAATGCATATCTCCAGAGCGACACAACGGCCTTTCGTGTCAATTCTTTTAAAAAGAACCTGCGAAACAACCGCGCGCAAACCATCGGCCAGCGTGGAGCGGATTTGCAACTGTTCCGATGCCGGAAAAACTTCGATTATTCTGTCGACTGTTTTTGCCGCGCTGGTGGTATGAACGGTGGAAAAAACCAGATGGCCTGTGGATGCGGCTTCTATCGCCAGAGAGATCGTTTCCAGATCGCGCATTTCACCAACCAGAATGATGTCGGGGTCTTCACGCAATGCTCCGCGCAGTGCCGCCGAAAAGCTTCTGGTATGGAGTCCCACTTCCCTGTGATTAATGATGCAGCTTTGACTTTTATGAACAAATTCAATAGGATCTTCAATCGTTATAACATGGTCTCTGCGAAGGCGGTTGGCTTCGTCAATAATGGCTGCAAGCGTAGTGGATTTACCGCTGCCGGTCGGGCCGGTGACCAGCACAAGACCGCGCGGCAGAGTCGCTAATTTTGATATGACGCTGGGCAGTCCCAATTCCGCGCAGGACAAAATTTTATCGGGTATTTCACGAAAAACCGCGCCTATGCCGTTTTTCTGCTGGAAGTAATTTACGCGATAGCGCGCGAGACCGGGAACTTCATAAGCAAAATCAACGTCGCCCGTTTCTTCGAAAAATTTAATTTTATGCTCCGGCGTAATTTCATATAGAAGCACTTTAAGGGCGTCATTCGTGAGAACATCATATTTAATTCTCTCAATATCGCCGCGGATTCTAATGGCCGGCTGCTGGCCTGAAATAAGATGAAGATCTGACGCGCCTTGCTCATGCATCAGATGAAAAAAAGCATCGATTTTTGCCATTTATATTCTCCTTGGAACGACTTAACTGTCTTTTACCATTTTTTCTGCCGGAAAAAAATCAAATATTTAATAAATATTCAATTTATTGCCATACAGGTATTTTTATAGAGATTTATTTTTACAAATCATTTGGGAATATGGGAAAAACTTAATTATTTTGTCAATCCGAGAATTATATTAACAATTTCTTGACACTAAGACAATCAATAATATATGCTCCCTTACGTTTTTCCTGGTAGAATTTTTAGGTTGGGGATGTAGCTCAGCTGGGAGAGCGCGGCGTTCGCAACGCCGAGGCCAGGGGTTCGATCCCCCTCATCTCCACCAGAACATAATCCAATAAGATTTAATAGAGAATAAAAACCCGTTGGAAATGGCGTGTTTTTTATGATCGCAATAACCGGCCGGAGTAATTTATCAGGAGAGAGTTATGCACATCATCCAGTATCTGCTTATCCATGTATCGACATTTTGGCTCAGTTTTTCAATTATTTTTTTCTATGTTTTTTCAACGATCAGCGGTCTTATCGTCATCAGAAAATTTTATCCTTATAAACGCTGCAAAAACCATAACGATATAGCCGGTTTTATTTTTGCCACCCTTGGTGTCATTTATGCCGTAACCCTTGCCTTTGTAGTTGTCGTCACATGGGAACAATTTGACAAAGCCAATGAAATCACCAGCAGCGAAGCTAATTGTATAGCTTCACTTTATCAGAACACCATGCCGTTTCCCGCCGAATTCCGCGCCCGGCTTAAGGCAGAGCTTACGGATTATGTTTACGCGATTATAAATGATGAATGGAAGACAATGGAAAAAGGTCAAAGAAGTCCCAACGTGAATGAGCTGCAGGAAAAAATAGTCCGGTCATACAGCAGTTTTCAACCAAAAAACGAAACGCAGAAAATATTTTTAGCCGAGTCCATCAAGAAATTGAATGAGGCCAGTGAGCTGAGAAGGCAGCGAATTCTTTATGCCGGAACCGGTATTCATCCGATTATGTATATTATTCTATTTATCGGTAGTATTATCACAATAACCTTTTCCATGCTTTTTGGCACAGAAAACTTCACAGAACATTTGATAATGTCTTCGGCCCTGGCAGTGATGATTGCCTTGTCGCTTTTTACAATCGTTGCCCTCGATTATCCATTTGTGGGCGATTTCAGCATCGATCCCGATTGCTTTGTAAAAATACTCCCGACTCTTTTGAGCAAATAAAATATCGCGCAGGCCTGCATTAGTTTTCGTTGGTGAAAAACGGCCTGGTTTTTATGATTGATTTTTAGATTCCATTGCTTTAACCTGCTCCCATAAATCACAAGAGATCATAAAAAATGAAAGATACCCCAAAACCGCTCAATAACGGATACACCAGTAAGATTCTGACGATGTTCATGGATAATTTCGGAATGAATCGCACGGCGGCCATTGTGACGACGATCATTGTCGGTCTGATCATTATCTTTTCCTGTTTCTGGTTTTTTCATTCCGCGCCTCCGAAAACATTAACCATCACCAGTGGCGAAGCAGGCAGCGCTTACTATAAGATTGCCCAAAAGTATGCTGAAATTTTGGCTCGTGACGGCGTAAAAGTTAAAATTCTGACCTCCGCCGGTTCGGCTGAAAATCTAAAACGGCTTGCGGATCCGGCTTTTAAAGTAGATATCGGCTTTGTTCAAGCCGGACTTTCTCAAGGACAAAATATCAAACATCTGGTGTCTCTGGGCAGTGTTTCCTATCAGCCTCTTTTAATTTTTTATCGCCTGCCGCGGCCCGTGGAAATTCTTTCTCAACTGGGTGGAAAGCGTATTGCCATCGGTCCGGAGGGAAGCGGGGCGCACTCATTGGCCTTGGCGCTCCTGGCGATAAACGGTATTGTTCCCGGCGGCGCTACGACGTTTCTGAATTTGGAAGGTGAAAAGGCGGCCGCATCTCTGCTTGCCGGAAAAACAGACGCTATTTTCCTGACGGCTGATTCCGCATCAACGCAGACCATGAGGGCGCTTTTTCAGACACCCGGGATCAGGCTGGTTAGTTTCAAACAGGCCGACGGTTATATCCGCCGCATCGGCTACCTGAAAAAGCTCACCATTCCGGAAGGCGCCATGGATTTTGGTAAAAATATCCCGGCGCAGGATGTCATGCTGGTCAGCCCCACGGTGGAATTGATCGCGCGGGACAATTTGCATCCGGCGCTGTCCGATCTGCTTTTGTCCGCGGCCACGAAAATACACGGGCGTTCCGCCCTGTTTCAGGGCCGCGACGAGTTTCCGGCGCCTCTGGAAAACGAATACCGTATCAGCGATGACGCTAGACGTTTTTATAAATCCGGCAAAAGCTTTTTTTACCGCTATCTGCCGTTCTGGTTAGCCAGTCTCCTCAACCGGATTCTGGTCGTGTTTGTGCCGCTTATCATTATATTGATTCCCGGGTTAAAAAGCATTCCGGCCTTATTCCGGTTGCGTATGAGACTGCGTATTAATAAGTGGTACCGGCTGTTATTGTTGATTGAGCATGATTCGATGATGCGGCCCGGTCCTGAGAGAATTGAGGAACTGACACAACAAATCGATGAAATCGAATCTGAGGTCAATAAAATGAAAGTCCCTGCCTCTTACGGCGATCAGTTCTATATATTGCGCACGCACATTAAATTTGTGCGTGCCAATCTTCAGGAGCGTAAAGCCACAGCATAAGAAGGAAAGGATGTTAAAATCAGTGTGCGATACTTTGTTATAATCTTTAATAATAATTGAGGGCGGAAAGGAATAAACGCAAGGGCCATTGTGATGTAATCAGGGGGACGAATTACCATATGAAGCCAATGAGTATTTATCAGGATAACATAAGGAGTTAGCTATGAAAGATTTAAATTACATGGATATTGCTGAGGATGCCATCAAGAAAATAAAAAAGGGCGCTTTCTTAACAGTCAAAGCGGGAAACGCGCTCAACACCATGACGATTGGCTGGGCTCTTTTCGGATTTATATGGCAGAAGCCGATCATGATGGTGGCGGTGCGACTTACGAGGCACACCTTTGGCATCATAGAGAAAGCAACGGATTTTACCGTTACTGTGCCGGCAGGCGGTATGGTTAAGGAAATTGCTTTTTGCGGTACCAAATCCGGCCGGGATGTGGATAAATTAAAAATGTGCAATCTTGAAATAATCAACAGCCAAAAGGTTGCATCGCCGATTATCAAAACCCCCGGATATCATTTTGAGTGTAAAATAGTTTACAAGTCCGCTATGAACGCAGCTTTTCTTGACAAAGATTATGATGCGTTTCTTTATCAGCAAAAGGATTATCACACTCTTTATTTTGGCGAAATACTGACCTGTTACGAAACTTGAGCAGGGTGCGGTGTCATTTATTTTAAAGTCAAAAACAGCGGAATGATTCCGCAAGGGAGGTTATCATGGAATTAGTTGCTGCAATCAGGGGAAGAAGGAGTATTCGCAAATTCAAATCGCAGGATGTTCCCCAAAATATACTTACGGAGATTCTGGAGACAGCGCGCTGGTCGCCGTCATGGGGGAATACGCAGCCCTGGGATTTATATGTGCTGACGGGTAAGGCACTGGCAAAATTTAAAGAAATGAATCTCCAGCAGACGCTGGCCGGAGCGGCAACCGCGTCCGATGTGCCCATGCTGACCAATTGGCCTGATGCCATGAAGGCAAGATATGGAGCGTTGGGCAAAGTTGTTTTGTCCGCGCAGGGTATAAAAAGAGACGATAAGGAAGCACGCGATAAATACTATATGGATATGGTTTCTGTCTTTCACGCCCCGTGTCTTATTCTGGCTTGTATCTCGCGGGATAATCTTGTCGAATATCAGATGCTGGATGTTGGCCTGATCGCCCAAGCAATTTGTCTGGCGGCGTACGACAAGGGTTTGGGCACATGTCTTTTGGCCGCGGCAGCTCGTTACTCCGCTGAAATCAGAAAGATCGCCGCAATTCCCGAGGATAAAAAAATTGTTGTGGGCATCGCTCTGGGTTATCCTGATCCTTCATTCCCTCTGAACAATTTCGAGCGGGACAGAGCAGCGCTTGCTGAATTTGTCCACTGGGTGGAATAAACAGCAATTTATGTTGGGCGGTTACAAAGCACGGGATGTCAATAAAAGATTGAAATAGCGCTGAAAGATTTCATGAAATTCATTATCTGCCTATGATTTTAATCCGGCGGCGCCTGTCGATGGCTTTATTCCGGCGATAGGCTTTTCTAGACGGCAGGTTCTGATTTTTCTTCAGAGTATCTTCAATACTCGATAATATCTCTTCCACCTCTTCTGAACGCATATGCGCATTTGCGGCGAAGTCGAATTGCAATCCGTATCTGTTTTTGTTGCCTTTATTCACCACATTGCGCACGATGGACAGGATATCCGGGGCGTGATTCCTGCCGCAGGAGATATCAAGAGAAATCCTGTTTTCCTTTTCAAAAACAAGATTCGTCTCGATGGCCATACCGAAACTATTAAAATCAATGGGCTGCACACTTTCGACGCAAACATCTGAGCTTGTTTCATCTTGAAATGAAATGCTCGCAGTCATGCCTGTCGCGTTATATCGCGCGTATTGCCTTCGTTCTTCACCTAAATACATAAAATCTCCTGTTAATTAGGTTTGCCTGAAGGATTCCTCATTGAATGAATGATTCATTTTACCATATTCACGAAACTTTATACCAGTTTTTTAATGATGTTTGAAAAAAGAGACAGTTTTATTTATTTTTCTGTGATTCTGATACACGTCCAACATTCACCGGATACGCCCCAAAAAGATTTTACCCCTCCCTTATGCGATCCGGAGATCACATGAGGAAGGGGTAAAAAGTGAAATAAAATTAGCGGATTTGATATTACCGCTGCAGGAAAGATTTATTTATCCTGCCCGGCTGCTTAAGCTTTCTTCAGGTTGCGAAAATTCGGTTTTCGTTTTTCCAGGAAAGCCATCATGGCTTCGGTATTTTCGGGGCCGCCAGCCTGCCGTTTCATACTCTCGTGCTCAGCCTTGATAGCGGCCTCGATGCCGGCTTTATGCGCCAGTTTGAGACACCTTTTGGCCTCGCGCAGAGACGCCATCGGCAGCTGGGCAATTTCGGAGGCTCTGGCCATGGCGTTTTGTAAAAGCTCATCATCACTGAACTTGCGGGCCGCAATTCCGGTTTCCAGGGCTCTGTCGGCAGTGATCCATTCAGAGGTAAGGATCAGCTCTGAGGCGCGCCTGACGCCGATATTGGCCTGCAACATATAAGTGCTCGCGAATTCCGGAGCCATACCCAGGCTGGTAAAGGGTATGCGCATGCGCAAACTTTCACCCACATACAGAATGTCACAATGGAACAGCATGGTCGCGCCGCCTCCGACGGCAACTCCTTTCGCCGCGCCGATCAGCGGTTTATCAAAGTCAATAACGGCACGTTCGCAGATTTGATAGGGCGGCAGTTCAGAAAATGCGCCGCTGTCGCTCAAATCCTGGCCGGCGGAAAAATCTTTGCCTGCGCCGGTTATGACAACGGCGATTACATCATCGTTTTCGCGGGCCGCGTCAAGCTCCGCGGAAAAAGCTTTCCACTGCTCAGTATTGAATGCGTTCTTTTTTTCAGGACGGTTCAACGTTAATAATAATACGCCGTCCCTGAGGTCTTTTACCACTGTGTTGCTCATGAAAACATCTCCTTTATAATTTATTATTGATATTGGGACAATAACGGCCGCGTGGAAAAAGTCTAGAGAGTCACGCCGTTATTATCGGAGCTGCTTTTTACTGCCTTCTTAAAAGAATTATGTCAAGCCTTTTTAGAAAAAGTAAGTAGTCATTGACATGCAAAAGGAAATTCCCTATCGTTAAATAACGTGCTTCATCAAAATCATCGTTAACAGGGGCGGACATGATAAAAAATAATAAAGTGGCTCTTAAAAACAGAAAAAGCGATCTCAGAAAACTCGTCTTATTGATGAACAAGAAAAATAAAAGATTTATGCCGCCCTTTGAGCCTATTCTCCAAACCGTTGATTTGATGATTACGCCGGAAGAACTCAACCTGCTTTTGAAAATGAACACGGCTACTTACTCCTATGAACAAGTCGCCGCGCTGGGCGGCATGAATCATGAAAAATTCAATCCCCTGTTCGCGTCCCTGCTGCAAAAGGCATTTGTCGGAATAAAAGAAACAGAAACAGGCGAAGAACAATATTCATTGAATCCTTTTATTGTGGGCTGGTTCGAAGGCGTGGTGTCATATTTAATCGGAAAACCCGAAGAAAAGGAATTCGCGAAAAGATATTTGCATTTTTTTGATACGCTACGGAATCGCAATGTCTTTCCCGTTCGGAAAGTAATGGATATTATGGGGAAGTACGCGCCCGTATCCAATCAGAGTGTCGGCATGGTTCATGAGTCAAAAAATGCGAAGGGGAAATCCACGATTGTTATCGATGAAAAAATAATCGCGCCGGATTCCAATATTTATACGACAAACTCCATAAATGATATCATCATGGAATATGGGCGTAAAAGTATCATCGGTCAATTCAAAAGATGCATGTGCCGGCAGCTTACGGCAAAAGTTGATGATCCCTGCCGCTTGAAGATGCCGGATGATATAGGATGCATGGGTTTCGGCGACAGAATCAAGCCCGCCATCAAATACGGATATATGCGTCAAATAAGCAGGGAAGAGGCCTTTGACATCATCCAGAAGGCAAGAGATTGCGGCGCCATCCATACGGTGTTTCACGAAAATGATGACGCGAATCTCCCTCAAAGCGGTCTGTGCAACTGCTGTTGGGATTGTTGCGGGATATTCCGGTCCTATAATATGGGAGCCGTTCCGCTGCGTTTCAGCTGTTATTATCTGGCAAAGGTAACAGATCGTTCAAAATGCACGGGATGCGGAAAATGTGAAAAGTATTGTCCCACTGCCGCGATAAAAGTTCTGGATAAGAAAGTCACCTTCGACACGAATAAGTGTATCGGATGCGGCCAATGCGTTCATCAGTGTTCCCGTTTTGTTTTAGAACTCATTGAGAACAAACGCACCGCGTTTCTGCCAATGCTTAAAAAATCCGAGACAAGATTAACGACATAGCTAAAAAAGTTTTTCTTTTTCAGTTGATTTATTTTCCTTGATAAATGTTCCGCATGTTGCTAAATTTAAACACAGTTTATTTTCCAGAGGGACCGGGTTCATGCCAACAACGCAAACTATTTCATCGGAGCTATTTCAGGCATGCGAAACAATTTTTGGGTCCGGGGTAAATGTATCCAGTGATTTTCTGGAATATCTTCAGCCCATCGGCATTAAAACGGCTTACCGGAAAAGAGCGTTGGAAACACACCCTGACCGGGCCAGAGTGCTGGGTTCTTTTGCCAGGGATTTAAATACGGAATTCATTGATGTCCGTCAGGCCTATGAAAAACTTCTTTTGTTTGTTGAAACAAAAAACGAAAGAAATGAAAGCGCTCCGCTCTTCAATAATTTTAGAGCACAACAAAAATACACGTATCAATCTCCGGGAAAATCGTCATACAAAAATACCCGTCATCACAAGGCCGGACAGAAAAAAAGCTCATACGATCAACGAACCGTTCATAAAAAAAATAAAAGTCAATCCGATCATTTCTACGGAGGCAGTATTCCGAAGGGAAATCTTATGCTCGGGCAGTTTTTATACTACTCCGGTCTTATTTCATGGCGAACCCTGATCGATGCCATTTGCTGGCAGAGGATGCAGCGGCCCCAAATCGGGCAGATAGCCATATCATGGGGATTGATTACCTGCCAGGATGTCATACGGATACTTACCGCCCGTTCCTTTAATGAAAAATTCGGAGAATGCGCGCTTCGCATCGGTTATATTTCAAATTACGAACATTTTGCGCTGATCGGCAGGCAGCGGCAACTCCAGCGCCCCTTTGGTGAATATTTTATTGTAAGAGGCATCCTAACCCCTGCGGAAATAATTAACATTGCCGGCAAACAGCAGCTTCACAACCTCACATCATACAAATGGAAATAATAATCCGGAACCATTGTGTTTCTTTGCAGCTTCACTTAAAATCCCGCTTTTGAAAGCGGACGCGGGGCTTTGCCGCATACACCTGCGTGAATTTGAGAGAGGAAAACATTATGGCAACTGCAAACTCAAAACGGAAGATGCCTGATGATCTTAAACGCTGCGTGGAATTTCACGGGCATGTCTGCCCCGGCTTGATTTACGGCTACCGAGTGGCAAAAGAGGCCATAAGATTGATGAATCTCAGGAGAGCCGTTGATGAAGAAGTGGTTGCCATCTGTGAAAACGACTCCTGCGCCGTCGATGCCCTTCAGGTACTGCTTGGCACTGTGGCGGGGAAGGGCAATCTGATCATTAAAAATTTCGGTAAGAATGCCTACACGGTGCTGAACCGCTCAAAGCGCCAGGCATATCGCTTTTCCCGAAAAACTCACTACGCTTACGCGGGTAAAAACAAGAGCCTGTTTAACCGGTTGGAGGCGGCTTATACGAACAAGACGGCGTCGGACAATGAACGGCGTGATCTAAAGCGCCTGAAGGTTAATGATCTTCTCGCACGTCCCTTTGACGATATCTTTACCACCACGGCAGTGCCTTATGATGAGCCCCACTACGCTAAGCTCGCAGAGTCTGAACCTTGCGCCATCTGCGGCGAGATGACCATGAAGGCCATGATGGTGAAGCTTGATGATGGACGGCAAGCCTGCATCCCCTGTTCGCAAAAAAAGAGTTCAAAAAAGAATTGTTAATGGGCAGTCTTTTTCTCAATATGACCAATAGCGCCTGGCTTTATAGCAGTTTCCCCAGAATCGGGTGTCTTTTTGCGGCCAAGCGCACAATCAGGCTTCCCATTTGGGCGTAGCTGATTCCAGCCACTTCGGCGGCGCAGGCCATGCTGGCGTCCGAGCTGATATCCGCGTTGGGATTAACATCCAGAACATAAAAAATATTGTTCCGAAGACGAATGTCCATGCGGGCATAATCCCTGCATCCGGTAGCCTTGTAAGCTTTACGGCAAACGTCTTCCAGAGCCTTTTTTTCGTCATCCGTAAGAGGGGCGGGCAACAACGTTTCGATTTTTTCATAATGCCGGGAACCGGGGATAAATTTCGCGTCATAGGTGCAAAGCCTGTCCTTCATACTGCCGAAATCGGAAAAATCCATTTCCGCCGCGGGCAGCACCGTTAGTGCATCGTTGCCCCAGACAGAGACATGGAACTCGCGTCCGTCAATAAAATCCTCCACCAGCGCCGGTTGAGAATATTTGTCCAGGATAAAGGATATTCTGTTTTTTAAATCCGGCTGATTCATCACCACGGATTCGGGCGTAATCCCCGCGGAGCAATGTTCGTTCTGCGGTTTGACAATCGAGGGAAATATTTTCCAGTCTTTTATATCGGGGGAATTATAAATTTGCCAGGCCGGCGTGGGAATTCCGGCTTTATCCAAAATGACTTTTACGCGGTATTTGTCGTACGCCAGCAACAATGTTTCTGAATCGGCTCCGGTGACGGTATAGCCCAGCGTCTCCAGCTTTTTTATCACCAGCGATTCACTGTTTTCAATACCCGGAAGCCCTTCGCACCAGTTGAAAATGATATATTTGGCGGGATCGAAAGGACGAAGGTGGCCGGCAATATCATCATCGGCGATGGGAACGGGGAATGTGGGATGTCCGATGCTTGCAAGCGCATCGCCAAGCTGTGTGGAGAGTCTGATCACCTCGTTTTTTTCATCCTGAGTCCATTCCGGATCAACATTGTATAATAAAACAACCGGAATTTGTGCGGGCGCTATATCTCTATCCAACGGCACTGTACCTCCTCCATACTCATGCTAAAGGAAATTTATTTTTTTAATTTGACCTGATAAAACCTGTTTTTTAAGAAAAAAGATTGTAAAGAAGCAATGCCTGTATGTCAATATAATATTGGTTATCATCAAGCCTTCCTCATTATATTTGTTATGACATTATTAAATAATGTGTCCGGGCAATTTCAGCTTTGTTTGCAAAACGTCGTGACGATTTTTCCACATTAATTTCAATCTTGTTTTACCTTCCAATATCTGGTAGTGCACCCATAAGGAAAGTGTTAATGAACGATATTCTTACAGTTTCACAACTCAATAATAATATTAAATTTCTCCTGGAAGAGGGATTTGATATTGTTCTGGTGGAGGGCGAGGTTTCCAATCTGCGGCGGCCGCAATCCGGACACATTTACTTCACGCTGAAGGATGATAAAAGCCAGATCAAAGCGGTCTTTTTTCATAAGTTCGGCACGTATCAGCGGCGGACTGATTTTGAACTGGAAGAGGGTTTAAAAGTTTTGTGCCGGGCGCGCCTCAACGTTTATCTGCCGCGCGGGGAATATCAGCTGGTTGTCGAATCCGTCGAACCTCTTGGTGTCGGCGCTTTGCAAAAAGCGTTTGAACAACTTAAAGCCAGGCTTTCCGCCGAAGGATTATTTGATGAACGCCATAAAAAAGCAATTCCCTTTCTGCCTGAAAAAATTGGGGTGGTGACTTCGCCTACAGGCGCCGTGATCAGGGATATCTTAAATATAACAAAACGGCGTTTCCCCATGGCGGATATAATCATTGCTCCTGTGCGGGTGCAGGGCAGCGATGCCGCCCCCGAAATCATTCAGGCGCTGCGCAATCTGCAATCTTATGGAAATATTGATGTCATCGTCATCGCCCGCGGCGGCGGTTCCCTGGAGGATCTTGCTCCTTTCAATGATGAGGCTCTGGCCCGGGAAATTTTCCGTTCGCCAATACCCATCGTATCCGCGGTTGGTCACGAAACTGATTTCACGATTTGTGATTTTGTGGCGGATCTGCGGGCGCCCACGCCCTCTGCCGCGGCGGAATTAATTGTGCCGGAATGGATAGAGTTAATAGCGAAAATCAATATTCTTAAACAGAGACTGATTGCGGGATATTTTCGATATCTGACAGACCGGAGAAACAGAATTGCCGAATTGCAGGAAAGGCTCAAAGATCCCCGCCGGTTTTTAATTGATCTGAAAATTAATCTGGATGATCTTAAAGAAAGGCTTAAATTATCTTTTTATCATAAAGAACAAAACCTGACTCATGAACTACAAAAATTTCAACTCAGGCTTTTGCACCAAAGTCCCGCCGGAAAAATCAGTGAAAGAAAAATATTAATAAAAAGTATTCAAAAAGATTTATTCAACAGGATATCCAGCCGCCTGGTGTCGCTCAAAGAGCGGCTCTGGAAGGACTCTGCCTTGTTGGAATCGTTGAATCCTCTGGGAGTTTTGCAAAGAGGCTACAGCATTACACGCAGTATGCAAAGCGGCATGATTATCCGGCAGGCGGCCGATCTTCACATAGGGGAAGATGTCAATATCCAGTTGGCAAGAGGTCATTTTAACGCTAAAATAGAAAAAATATCTCAGGAGTAATTATGGCAAAAGAAAAATTTGAAGACGCGTTGGAAAAACTCGAAGATATTGTAAGAAAGATGGAATCCGGCGATATGCCTTTAGATGAAGCCTTGAGATCTTTTGAAGAAGGAATAAAGAGCATTCGCTTTTGCGCGGCTAAATTAGAGGAAGCCCAAAGGCGTGTCGAAATGCTTTTGGGGAAAGAGGATTCCCTCGAGGTAAAGCGTTTTGAGGGAGACCAAAACGATGGAAGGTGATGAGGGATTCTTAAAAGCGTATTTACTAGACAGGCAGAAAATTGTGGAAGAAGCTCTTGAGCATTATCTGCCCGCGAATGATATACCGGCAAAGATATATGAGGCCGTTCACTACAGCGTTTTTAACGGAGGAAAGCGAATCAGGCCGATTCTCTGTCTGGCGGCGGCGGAAGCTGTAGGCGGCGATCTGGCTTCAGCCATGCCGGTTGCCTGCGCTTTGGAATTAATTCATGCCTACTCTCTCATTCATGATGACCTGCCGGCAATGGATAACGATGATTTCCGGCGCGGCAAGCCGACCTGTCACAAGGCTTTCGGAGAGGATATGGCCATCCTCGCCGGTGACGCGCTGCTGACCGAGGCATTTGTTCTTTTATCCCGCGCGAAAAAAGTCAGATTATCCGGATTTTCCGCGGAGCGGCGTTTGGCGGTTATACAGGAAATTGCCTATGCCGCAGGAATCAGCGGCATGGTTGGCGGTCAGGCTCTTGATATGCTTTCGGGAAATTCCGAATCCGACGAAAATACGCTGCGGGAAATTCACCGGCGCAAAACAGGAGCGTTGATTGTTGCCGCGGTAAAATCAGGAGCTGTTATTTGTAACGCCGGCAAAGATAAAATTCAAGCTCTGGCGGAATACGGAATAAATGTGGGTCTGGCTTTTCAGATAGCGGACGATATCTTGAATGTCGAAGGAGATCGGGAGTTGATGGGCAAGGACACCGGCAGCGATGCCGCCCGTAACAAACTTACCTATCCGTCTTTGCTTGGCATGGAACTGGCAAAAGAAAAATTGGCAAAGTACATTGACGCGGCCGTGGAAAGTCTCTCCGGTTTTGATGAGAGGGCCATGCCGCTCATCGTCATTGCGCGCTATATCATGGAAAGAAAATCATGAGCTATACCACTTCTAAATCAAAGCGCTATTTTTGTTGGCGTCGTTGTCGGCTTCCGGGGCGTTTGTATAATACGTCTCGTCGCCTCCGCCTAGCCGCCTCAATATCATCTTTGATTTAGAAGTGGTATAATTATTGATAGGAAGGATTTTGTTTTGGTAAAACAACCCGAAAAAGTGAATTACAGTGTTCTGGAAAATGTGAAATTCCCGGCGGATATTCGTAAACTGAATACCGCGCAGCTCAATACTCTGGCTCAGGAAATAAGAGACTTGATTATTCATACGGTCTCTTCCCGTGGCGGCCACCTTGCCGCCTCGCTGGGAGCGGTGGAATTAACGCTGGCTCTGCATTATGTTTTTAATACGCCGCAGGATAAGATTGTCTGGGACGTCGGCCATCAGGCTTACGCTCATAAAATCATCACCGGACGTAAAGATACTTTTGCCGATTTGCGCAGACAAACCGGCATCAGCGGATTCCCCCGGCGGGACGAAAGCATCTATGATGTTTTTGATGTCGGACACAGCGGAACTTCTATTTCCGCCGCCTCCGGATTTACAGAAGCCGGTTGTTTAAAAGGCGACAACCATAAGATTATCGCTGTGATTGGCGACGCTTCCATGACCACGGGCATGGCCTTTGAAGCGCTAAACTGGGTCGGGGATCGTAAAAAAAACATGATTATCGTTTTAAACGATAATGAAATGTCCATTTCCTCCAATGTGGGCGCGATGTCTTCCTATCTGAACCGGGTCATGACCGGCCATACCATCACCACATTGAAAACGGATATTAAAAGTTTTCTTGGCAGCATCCCCGGCATTGGCGGAGGGATGGTTAAATTCGCCCGGCAGATAGAAGAATCTCTGAAAACATTTATGGTTCCCGGAGCGCTTTTTGAAGAAATGGGATTCACTTATGTGGGTCCGCTTGAGGGACACCGGTTAAAATACCTCATTAAAAATTTTGAAAATATCAAGGAACTGTCAGGCCCTGTGCTTGTTCATGTCATCACAAAAAAAGGCAAGGGCTACCGGTATGCCGAAGAAAACCCGCTGACGTATCATGGCGTATCTCCTTTTAACGTGGAAACCGGTAAATCTACCGCTCCCGCGTCTGATATTCCAACCTATACGAAAGTATTCGGCAGTACTTTAGCTAAACTGGCGCGGGCCGATTCCCGTATTGTGGCCATTACCGCCGCGATGTGTGACGGCACGGGGCTTGATGCATTTTGTAAAGAATTTCCCAAACGCTTTTATGATGTGGGTATCGCGGAACAGCACGCGGTAACCTTTGCCGCGGGTCTTGCGGTGGAAGGTTTTGTCCCCGTCGTCGCCATTTATTCGACTTTTCTTCAGCGGGCTTACGATCAGATCGTGTATGATGTCTGCATGCAAAAACTGCCGGTTGTATTTGCCATTGACCGGGGCGGACTGGTCGGCGAAGATGGCGCCACGCATCAGGGACTCCTCGACTATTCTTATTTGCGTTCCATGCCGGATATTGTCGTTATGGCGCCCAGGGACGAAAATGAACTGCAACATATGCTCAAGACGGCTGTTGGCTGCGGGCGCCCGGTATCGTTGCGTTATCCGCGCGGTAAAGGAACGGGTGTCATTCTTGATGATGAACCAAAAACTCTGGAAATAGGCAAGGGTGAAGTCCTGCGTGACGGATCGGATCTGGCGATTATCGCAATCGGTTCGACGGTTCATCCGGCGCTCGGCGCGGCAAAGAAGCTCTCTGGCGAAGGAATCAATATTAAAGTGATTAATGCCCGTTTTGTAAAACCTCTTGATCGTGAGCTGATTTTGAAAACCGCGGCGACGATTAAAAAAATGATTACGGTTGAAGAAAACATGCTCTCAGGCGGCTTTGGCAGCGCTGTTTTGGAATTGTTCGCCCAGGAAGGTGTAACCGGTGTTTGGGTGAAGCGATTGGGCATCCCCGATGAATTTGTCAAGCATGCCACGCAGGCCGAGCAGCGCCATCAATACGGCATTGATGAAGAAGGTATTATTAGGGCGGTAAAGGATATGCTGGCGGGACAAGCCGGCATTCAATAATTTTTCAATATGCCTGATCGCTTTCGTTATTTTGCAAAAGCATAATGGTATCACATAAAATGGCCACTCAAAAAATTCGTCTTGACAAGCTGCTTGTTTTACGCGGAATCGCGCCCACACTGGAGCGCGCCCGCGCGCTCATCCTTGCCCGGTCTGTGAAAATCAATGATGCCTATCCGGATAAGGCGGGCGCTCCCGTGGCGGTCGATTCGGAAATTCATATCAAGGGAGAGGATAATCCCTATGTGAGCCGCGGGGGATTAAAACTGGAAGCGGCTTTAAAAGAATTCAACCTGAATGTTGAAAATATTACCGCCCTTGATGTTGGGGCTTCCACCGGCGGTTTTACAGATTGTCTACTGCAGGCAGGCGCCAGAAAAGTTTACGCTCTGGATGTCGCCTACGGCCAGTTGGCCTGGAAGCTGCGCGAAGACAAACGCGTCGTCGTCATCGAACGCACAAATATCCGTTATTATGACGGCGCCGCTCTGGATGAACAAATTGATTTGGCGGCAATCGATGCGTCTTTTATTTCTCTGAAAAGTATTATTCCATCCGTTTTAAAATTTCTGAGAGACGGGGCGCTGATTCTGGCGCTGATTAAACCGCAATTTGAAGCCAGGCGTGAGGAAGTAGGGAACCATGGCGTGGTTAAAGATGACGCTGTTCATGAACGCATAGTTCAGGATATCAGCGGGTTTTGCGAATCACTGGATTTAGACGTTGAAGGAACCTGTTTATCGCCTGTAATAGGCCCGGCGGGCAACAGGGAATTTTTTATTCTGGCGCGAAAGAAAGACGTCAATGAAAAATAATAAAATTAAAACTGAATTGAGAAAATTAAGGAATATAAAACCATTTCTAAATCAAAGATGATATTGAGGCGGCTAGGAGGAGGCGACGAGGCGTATTAGTAATACGTTGAGGAGACCGACTTTGAGCCAACAAAAATAGCGCTTTGATCGGTAGCGCATACCCGTCAGGGGAGCGCATAAAAACAGAAACTTACATTACCGAGAATTTTCGCCAGCATGGCGAAAACTTCCTTTAGAGATGGTAGAGGGACGATGGAAATTAAACTCGCAAAGACCGCCGGCTTCTGCATGGGCGTGCGCAGGGCTGTGGATATTGTGCTGGATATAGCGCAGCACGAAACCCGCCGTCCTATTTATACTTACGGTCCTTTGATTCATAACCCGCAAACCATTGAATTACTCAAAAGCCGCGGCGTTAAGCCCATCGAGAGTATCGAGGAAATAAAAGACAGACAAAACGCTATTCTGATTATTCGCGCTCACGGTATTGCTCCTGATGAAAGGAAAAAAATCAAGGAAAGCGGCATTAAGGTTGTCAACGCAACCTGTCCTAAAGTCGGTTATGTGCAATCCATCATCAAAAAACACACCGCGCTTGATTATACCGTGGTGATCGTAGGCGACAGGGAACATCCGGAGGTTGACGGTCTTTTAGGTTACGCGGGCGGCAGGGGCATTATTCTATCCACATTGGATGATGTGGATAAGTTATCCTCCCTTGATAAAGTTTGTGTTGTCGCTCAAACAACTCAGGATTCAAATAATTACGGCAAGATTGTTGAAAAAATAAAGAAAAGCTTTCCCGGGGCGGTTGTATTTAACACCATTTGCTCATCAACCGAGCAAAGACAGGCGGAAGTTATGGCAATGGCCGGTGAAATGGACGCCATGTTTATCGTTGGCGGGAAAAACAGCGCCAATACCAGAAGACTGGCCGACCTGGCCAAAAAGCAGCAATCTTCCACTTTCCAAATCGAAACTCCGGCGGAAATGGGAAATATTAATATAGGCCCTTATAACCGCATCGGGGTTTCAGCGGGCGCTTCCACTCCTAACTGGATTATCGATCGCGTGATGGATAAAATCATGGAAGGTCAAAGCCGCAAGTTAAAAAACCTGGGTAAATTGCTCAATCTCTGGATATGGGCGATCAAAACGGATATTTATTCGGCTGTGGGCGCGGGGTGTCTTTGTCTGGTTTGCATGTTGTTGCAGAAAATGACGGTAAATCTGTCTTTTGTGGCGATTGCCTCTCTTTATGTTTACGCGATACATGTCTTAAATCGTTTGATCAGCCTTAAGCCTGCCGGTCTCGTCGGCTCTTTTCGGGAAGACAGCTACCATCGTCACAGAAAAATATATTTAACCACTGCTTTGCTTTCCATTGCCGCCGCCCTCGCGCTTGCTTATAACAATGCGGTCATGGTCTTTATTTTTTTATTTGTTATTTCATTTGCCGGCGTTCTTTATAACATGAGGATTCTGCCTAAAAAATGGCATTTCCGGAGTTTAAAAGATTTGCCCGGTTCAAAAAATATTTCGATGTCCGCGGCCTGGGGAATCGTAGCCGCAATCCTGCCGGCGCTTAATAAAAGTTATTCCTTTAATGCCGGTTTGATCGTTGCTTTTTTCTTTGCCTTCGGGATTGTCTTTATCCGTTCTGCGATGTCGGATATTTTGGAAATACAAAGCGATAAATTGATGGGACAGGAAACTATTCCGGTTGTTTTCGGAAAAACGCTAACCATAACCATCCTTAGATTTATCTCATTAATATTATTTACTATTCTTCTTGTCTCTTATCCTATGGGCTTAAGTACATCTTTGAGTTTCTATCTGTTACTCTGTATATTATATGTATGGATTTGTTTTGGGTTTTGTGATAAAAAGCAGGTGCTTTCCGGGGCTATCAAGGAAGGCTTACTGGAAACCAGCTACATTATAGCTGGTTTTTGTGTTTTATTGTGGCGTTTTATTTGATATGGATGTGTCCTTCCGAAATTAAGGAGGTTTTAAAGATTATGATAAAAAAATCGTACGTTGAATATATATTAATAATTGTTATTTTAACGGCAATGGGTTGCAGCGGATTGCGCTATTCCCAATCGGCGCCGGAAGCAAAGGATTTTCATCCGAAAAGTGTGGCTGTGTTTCCGGTGGAAGTATGGAATCATAAAGATATGACGGATTCCAGGGAGGCTGTGGAACAAATTGTCGCGGGAACATTGGTTGAAAAAAAGTTGTTTCCCAATGTGATATATGCGGAGAGTTTGAACAAACAAATCCAGGTAAGCGATGAATTACGTAAGACTGTAAAGGAGTATCTTGCTAAATTGCGGCAACTTAATTTTTCCGACCCAGATCTTAGCAAAAAAATCGGCGAATTGGCAAAAATTGACGCGTTTTTGCTAGTGTCTGTCGATGATTGGGAATATACCACTGTCCAGGATAAGAAATTGGCTAAGGTTGGTTTAACTATTGAATTATATGATGTTTCAACCGGTAAACTCATGTGGAAAGCCGGTCATGATATCGTAGAGGATTATATGATTTTAAAACCTGATTTGCCTCAAATTGCCCAGGATGTTGCCCGTAAGATCATTAGTTACATGCCGCATTGAACGGGCGAAAAAGACAAATCTTAACCGATTAAGGAGAAATTATATGAAAGAAGAAGTGCAAAAAGCTATTGATCTTATAAGACCCAGCCTGCAGGCTGATGGCGGAGATGTGGAACTGGTAGATGTAAGCTCCGATGGGATCGTCAAGGTGAAATTAACCGGCGCCTGCCGCGGTTGTCCCATGTCTCAGATGACTTTAAAGATGGGCATAGAAAAAATGATTAAAAAGCAAATACCGGATATAAAGGAAGTAATTGCTGTTTAAGTCTGTTTTGTGTCAATCGCGCGCAAAATACCCTTAAAAACTTTTTTTATGAATTGACAATTATCAGTGATTTTGATTAACAAGGACTTCCTGACAGCCGATATGTCAGGGATCTGCATTTTAGTGAATAACTTTTTTAAGAAGGAGTATAAAGAATTATGGCATATGTGATTACTGACGAATGCATTGCTTGCGGTTCTTGTGAAAGTGAATGTCCTGTCGAGGCAATTTCTGAAGGCGAAGATAAATATGTTATCGACCCTAAACTTTGTAATGACTGCGGAAGTTGTGCCGATCAATGTCCGGTGGAAGCAATCGTTCCCGGGGATGGAAAATAATTTATCAACAGCAAAATCAAAACTGGGAATATATCCTGATTCACAGGGGTGTATTCCCAGTTTCCCCTTTTTAATGACAAACTATCCTCACTTACTGACAGGCACGTCTTGTTATTTTACAAAAATTAAGCCGGGAGTTTTTAAATTATAAATTAATGATCAGTTGTGAAAGGTTTAGTTAGTGAAAAAGTTAATTACCTTTGAAGGCATTGAGGGTTCGGGAAAGTCAACCCAGATAAAACTTGTTGCCGGGTATCTTGTTGAAAAAAACGTTCCGGTTGTTGTCACCCAGGAGCCCTCAGGGACCGACATCGGCCGGAAAATAGGCAGTATCCTTTTTAACAGCGAACATTATGATATGCGCGCGGAGACGGAGATGTTTTTGTTCTGCGCGGCCCGGGCGCAGCATGTCCGGGAAAAAATTTTGCCGGCCCTGGAACAGAGCAAAGTTGTTTTGTGCGACCGGTTTTCTGATGCCACCTTTGCCTATCAGGGCGCCGGACGCGGTCTTGATCAGGAATTTATCAGGTTAGTCAACGACTATTCCGCACTGAATTTAAAGCCGGACTTGACTTTATTGTTTGATTTGCCGGTGGAAATCGGGCTGCAAAGAGCCACGGATCGGAATAATCGCCTGAAAGAACCTTCTTCCATCGACAGGTTTGAAAGAGAAAATATTGATTTCCACCGGCGGATTCGTGAAGGTTATCTCAATATTTTAAGAAACGATCCGGGACGTTTCCGCCTGATTGACGCCAATCAAGGTGTTAACGCAATTCAGGAAGAAGTGCGCCGGCACATTCGTGATTTTATAAATTTACAAGATTAGTTATTTCGGGGAACTTCTTTTTACATTATGTCTTTTCGCGATATCTACGGCCATGAAAAAAAGATAGAAATCATTCAAAGAACCCTGGCTAAAAACAGAACAGGGCACGCTTATCTATTTAGCGGAATTTCCGCCGTGGGCAAAAGAACTTTAGCCCTGGAGTTTATCAAGGCTCTTAACTGCGAGAAGGTGAATTCTCTTTATGATTCCTGCAGTGAGTGTATTTCCTGCCGGAAAATTCAACATGAAAGCCATCCCGATATCTTTACTGTAAAAGCCGATGGTCAGTTTATTCGCATTGACTCCATTCGTGAAATACAGAGACGCGTTAAATGTAAACCGCTGGAAGCCAGAATGCGGGCGTTTATTATCGATGATGCCGATAAAATGAACGATCAGGCGGCAAACGCGCTTTTAAAAATGCTGGAAGAACCGTCCCCGTCCAATATATTAATTCTGGTGACAGCCAGGCCATATTCTCTGCTGCCCACGATCATTTCGCGTTGCCAGCATATGCGTTTTAACCCGTTGAATTCTGAAGCCGTGGCAAAATTTCTTATCGATCAGACGGGCATGGATAATCAAAGAGCTTTGCTTCTGGCGGCCCTGTCCGGCGGCTCAATTGGCAACGCCATGGAATTAAATAAAGAAGATATTGTTGCCTATCGCGATGAATTGTTGAGGTTGCTTTCAATGACACGCCCCAATGATCCCTTCAGTTTAATTAATTTTGCGTCATACCTTGCACAGGGGAAAAAGGAAATCAGGCAAGGTTTGAATATACTTAACACTTTTTTTCGTGATGCTTTGATTTTTAAGGAAATCAAAAAAAATGAAATGTTAATCAATCAGGACAATTCATCTTTTGTCGCAGCCTGTGCCGCGCGTTTATCCGGCGAACAAATTCTTCAGAATATAGCGCAGATTGAAAAGGCGGGTCAGATTTTGGATCAGAATGTCAACAAATCATTGACATTGGAAACAATGGCATTTAAGTTAAATTATTAAAAAATCAGGTAGGATAAAAAATTGCTTGTAAATATTATTGGCGTTAAATTTAAACAGGAGGGCAGAATTTACAGTTTTGGCGCAGGCGACTTAATTTTACATAAAAATGATCAGGTTATTGTGAATACCGATAATGGTCTGGCGCTGGGCTTTGTTGCCAATGATGTAAAGCGATGTCAACCGTCGGAAGTGCCGGCAAATCTAAAAAAAGTCGTTCGAAAAGCAACGGTTCAGGATTTGCAGATTAAAGAAGAAAACGACAAGCTGGAGGACGAAGCCCGGAAATTCTGTGTGGAAAGAATTCAGAAAAGAGAGCTTCCCATGAAATTAATCGATGTGGACTGCCTTTTTGACAAGAGCAAAATTATTTTTTACTTCACGTCGGAAAGCCGGGTCGATTTTCGTGAACTGGTCAAAGACCTTGTTCAAAGATTCAAGATCAGAATCGAATTGAAACAGATAGGCGCAAGGCAGGAGACACGCATTACCAAAGGCATCGCTGTTTGCGGCCGGATGGTTTGCTGCGCGGGTATTCTGCAAAATCTGGAAAGAGTTACCGTCAAAATGGCGAAAGAACAGAGCATGTCGCTCAATCCCGAAAAAATTTCCGGATTATGCGGCCGCCTGATGTGCTGTCTGGCTTTTGAACATGAAGGGTACTCCGGGCGGAAAAAATGTCCTAAAGCCGGTAAGGTTTCCGATAATCTTGTAGACATACAGTGCGAAAAGCAGATATTGGATTTGGAAAAAATGGATGAAAAGAACTGATTTCAATAATCAGGATGGGGATGCTGTTCATATGTCAAAATCATTTTATATAACGACGCCGATTTATTATGTTAATGCTTCACCGCATATCGGACATGCTTATACGACCATTGTTGCGGATGTTCTGGCCAGATATCACCGCATGATGGGGGATACAACTTTCTTTGTGACCGGAACGGATGAACACGGCGATAAAATCGCGGAAGCGGCGCAAAACGCCGGGATCACGCCCAAAGAATACGCGGACCGAATCAGCGGCCAGTTTCGTAGTTTATGGCCGGAACTTTCCGTAACCAACGATTATTTTATCCGGACAACGGATGCCAACCACGTCGAAACGGTGCGTAATATCCTGCAGAAAGTCTACGATTCCGGTGATATCTATTTTGGGTCTTACGAAGGTTTTTATTGTGTCGGATGCGAGCGGTTTTATATGGAAAAGGAACTGGTCGACGGCAAGTGTCCCGATCACCAGACAAAACCGGAGCATCGCAGCGAGAGCAATTATTTCTTTCGCATGAGCAAATATCAGGACTGGCTGATTGATTACATCAAACAAAACCCCGATTTTATCCGTCCTGAAAGATATAAAAACGAAGTTTTAGGTTTCCTGCGCGATCCGCTGGAAGATCTCTGCATATCGCGCCCCAAATCCCGGTTGGAATGGGGCATTACGCTGCCTTTTGATGAAAAGTACGTAACCTACGTCTGGTTTGACGCTTTGATTAATTACGTTACCGCCCTGGATTATCCTGACTCGGATAAATTTAAAATGTTCTGGCCGGTAGCCGAACATCTGATCGCGAAAGATATTTTAAAGCCTCACGGCATTTACTGGCCGACCATGCTCAAGGCGGCCGGTATTGAACCTTACCGGCACCTGAATGTTCATGGCTACTGGAATTCGGATCAGAGTAAAATGTCCAAGAGCCTTGGCAATATTGTCCGCCCCCTTGATTTAAAGGATAAATACGGTCTGGATGCTTTTCGTTATTTTCTTTTAAGAGATATGGTTTTCGGACTGGATTCCAATTTTTCCGAGGAAGCTTTTGTGCAGCGGTTAAATTCTGATCTGGCCAATGATCTTGGCAATCTGGTCAGCCGCACCATTACGATGGCTGTCAAATATTGCGACGGCAAGGTGCCCCAAGTCAGCCTCAAAGAAAATAAACCGGCTCTGCATGACGCCGCTTTAAAAACGGTCGCTGAAGTTGAAGCCGGTTTTAATGATATGTCCCTGCATAAAGCCTTGATTGCCATTTGGGATTTTATAAATGTCACGAATAAATACATTGTCGAGAATGAGCCGTGGACTTTGGGAAAGGACCCCGCAAACAGGGAAAAATTAACGGCCATTATGTATAATTTGCTTGCGGCCCTGCGGGATATATCTATTTTACTTAAACCTTTCATGCCGCAGACCGCGGAGAAAATTTTACGGCAAATTGGAGTGGACGAAACTGAGATTCTGGATATGGCCAGTATAAAAAATAATAATGCCTTAAAGGCGGGCAGCCCCCTGACCCGCGGCGAATTATTGTTCCCGCGTGTTGTTGAGGAAAAAGAAAGTAAGCCTGTAAAGGAAAAAGCGCCTATGATTGATTTAAAACCGGAAATTGACTATGAGGAGTTTGCCAAAGTGGATTTACGCGTGGCAAAAATTCTGGCGGCTGAAGCTGTTCCCAAATCCAATAAACTTTTAAAACTTAAAGTTGATATCGGTGAAGAACGCACCATCGTTGCCGGTGTCAGCAAGGACTACACTCCGGAAGAACTGGTCGGCAAAAAAATTGTGATTGTCGCCAATTTAAAGCCGACGAAATTAATGGGAGTAGAATCTTACGGCATGCTGCTGGCGACTGATACGGAAAAAGGGTTGACGGTGCTGACATTTGACCGTGAAGCAAATACAGGAGCAAAGATCCGATAGCCGCTCTTTTTGAAAAAAGCGGCTGCCGTTTCTACGCTTTAGCCTAATCTTTTAAAAGTTTTTCAATAACGGCAGGATCAAATCCGTCAAGGGCCTGACCCTTGATATAAAATAAGGGTGTTCCCCTGACCCCGATTTGCGAAGCAAGAAGCAAATGCGTTTTGACGGTTTCATCTACTTTTTTGTCGGCGCAAATATTCAGCGGAGCCTTATTATCGAGTTTCCCGGTCACCGCGTCATCATACGCCTTTACGGCATCCTTTGAACAGAGGATATGTTTAATCTTTTCCGCCGATTCCTTCGAAAACGGGAGAAAGAAAACATACAATGTCACATCCTGGCGTTGAGAAAAGAACTTGTAAGCCTGACGGCATTGAGAATTGTTTGGATCCATAAATTCCACGACAGCTGTTTTTCCGTTGCCGATTTTCAGAGCGCTATCCAGAGGCAATTTGGCCATTTTTTGCGCCATCTTTTTAAAAAAACTTTCGCGGGTGATATTTACTCCGTCTTTGGAAACTAAACTTCCGTACAGGATTACATCGTCTTTCGGCATGTAATAGTAAATCTGGTTGCCCGTATAGACTTCATAAATTCCTTTAATATCTGTGGGCGTTATACTTTCAAAAATATTTTTTGGGAAACTTTTTTTGAATTGTTCTTCTACGGGTAAATTTTTAGCCAAAACAGAAACCGGAATGAGGAATAGAATACATGAAATGGCCGCGGTTAATTTTTTCACTGTTAACCTCCTTGTTGAAAATCTACGTGAGTATTAGTTCAATTTATATCCGTTATCCGGAGAGTGCCGCGAATAAAAGGGCTTCCATTTTTTTTTACAACGGGCCGCTCAATTGACCGTTACTTCCGATAGAAAAGGCATAGACATAGCCGAAATTCGAATCTGATACATAGGCATAAGGCCCTGTGGGGTCAATTGTAACTGTGGTAAGACTTGTCGCGCCAGTGATTGCCATTTGCTGAATATTGGTTAACGCGCCAGTACTGGTGTTGATTGAATAAACCCAGATGGTGCCGTCATTCCTGTCTGACACATAAGCAAAAGCTGTTGTTGCGGTCGAGTAAATCGCTACCGGATTAGGATACGTTCCCGAATTCACAGTTGTTCCCGGGTTGGGGCTCAATGACCCGTCGGCTGAACTGATCGCAAAGACAGAGATATTGGCTGAACCCATATTGGACACATAGGCAAATGCTCCTGTCGCGTTCGTATAAAGCGTAATGGACGCGGGATATGTTCCGGCTGTCACTGACGGGGTGGTACCGGAAGAGCTTAATGACCCGTCGGTATTGATCGTATAGACCGAGACAGCGCCGGAACCCATAGTTGCCACATAGGCAGTGGCAAATTTGTTGCCGGGGTCAGCGTAAACAGCTATGGCGATGGGCCACGATCCTGTAGAGACCGTCGGGCTGGTTAGTGAAGCGGTCAATGATCCGTCTGTCCCGATGGTATAGGCCGAGATAGTGCTATCCGACATATTGGGCACATAGGCAAAAGGCCCCTGAACATATGTAGATGACGGCACGTAGTAAATCGTGACACCGGCAGGACTATTTCCCGCCGCAAACGGGCTTCCAGTTATGGGGGACAATGACCCGTCAATCGAACTGATCGTATAGGCCGAGATATTGCCGGAACCCATATTGGGCACATAGGCAAATTCTCCTGATGAGGCAAATGTTCCTGATACGTAAGGATAAATCGTTACGGAGAAAGGATTCATTTGGGCATTATACGGGCTTCCTGAAATGGCTGTCAATGCCCCGTAAGTCAGTGAGCCGGAATTAGTATCTATCGCATAGGCCGAGACAGTATTACTGCCCAAATTTGCCGCGTAGGCAAACTGCCCTGACGGGTCAATCGTGACCTGCGTGGGGTTTGCTCCGGCTGGAAACGGGCTGCCTGTAACAGTGGCCAATGCCCCGGGTGTGGCGGAGGATGATGGATCGATGGTAAAGCCCGCAATGTTATTGGTGTTCGCGTTTGACACATAGGCAAACAGCCCAAACGGGTCAACCGTCACAGGGCCGGCATTCTGGGTACAGCTCACGGCCACGTTCAACACGGGCGAACCATTGATTGAGCCGGTGCCGTTACTGACGACGCAGGTTTGTGCAGGGTTTGTCGGCTGTGTTTTTACCGTGACGGAGTAGGCGGATCCGTCGGAAAGCGCTGTTTGAAATGAAAAAGGGCCGTCAACCGTGACGGTCTGGTCATCTCCTCCATTGTCCTGCAACACCAGCCCGCTGCCGGCCATTCCGCTGACCGTGCCGCTTATTGTGTAACTGTATCCGGGCGAGTGGCCGCAGGACGAAAGAATTGCCATCAGGCCGGCCGCGCACGCGGTCCTGACCAATATCCCTAAAAATATTCCAAGTTTGCTTTTTTTGTTCATAAATAGTGCCAGCATTTTTTCTCCATGTATGCGGATTATTTTAAAATTGATTGAATCTTCCTTTTTCGGTGTGGAAGTATATGAAGAATTATTTAATATGTCAATGAATATCGGCTGCGAAAGTGCCGGCAGGCAATGCTTTCCCGGATCAATAAATCCTTGATTATTTTAACCCCGTCATAAACAGAAAATGTCTTGTAAAAATAAAGATAAAGGCATCATTATAGAATCTATCGGCGCCCGTTGAAACGTATCTCCGGGCGCCGTTTTCGTAGTGATCCTTGCTCAGGCTTTAGCGAAACACGCCTTATCGCGGTTCGTCTTTGACAAGCAGTATTGAACAGGGTATTTTCCGGATAATGGCATCATTACTGCCGCTGATAAGAAAATGTTCCGTGCGGCCCATTTCCTGGGCGCGCAAAATAAGCAGATCAATTTTTTCATCTTCAATAGTTTTTAGAATTTCTTCAACCGGATCACCCTCCTTGATAAACTCCCGGATGGTCATCCCTTTCTTTTTTTCGCTGTTAATAACGGTTTCCAGTTCCTGCTTTACTTTTTGCAAATCTTTCTTCCGCTCTTCCATCAGGGATATCATGGGCACACTCCATCCCTGAAGCCAGAACGTGTTCACGATATGAATCACGGAAAGCTCGGCTTTATATTTCTCCGCCAGTGAAACACCATAATGGATCGTCTTTTTGCATGATCGGGTCATCCAGCTTACAACAAGAATGTTATTAATCTCTTCCATATCCGCCTCCTTGGTTTTTGATTCAAAAATTCCAGACATTTCTTTTTTCCCGCGGCAAGAGCCGTTGACCTATACCCCGATAAAAGATACCCGGATTTTGCAGATTTCCTTTTTTAATATCGTCAAGTACGCGGGCATTTATTCATCATCCTTAAAATCCGGTGTCACGCGAATCGTTTTTTGCGGTTGCTGCCGGAAGGCGGCGCCTTTTTGAGAGATGAGCCATTCCCCCGTGCCCTCGACGGCGCTGACTATCCAGTTGTCCAGATCGGCATTGATGCTGCGAACTTTTGGAATCTTTGCTATGTCCCGAAAAATAAGATCGATCTCGGTCATCGTATAATCCGGTTTTGTCGTTTTAATGAGTGAGCCGGAAAGATAGACAACCCGGTTTATGCAGGAAACTGTAATAAGCTCCAGATTGGCCCGATGCCGGGTCAGGACGGAGCGAACCAGATGGTTCATCTCGTAGCGCGAGGGGATGTGTCCGTTAGTGTTTTGCATATTTGCCTTACTCCATGACCGAAGCTCGACCGAAGCTCGATGAAGCAACAGGTCATACTCAAATGCGCGCGCCTTAAACGGGCAAACGCTTTTCGGGTGGCCGCAAGCGCCGCCTAAAAACGATTGCTACTCCGAAAACGAAAGGGAAATGCCAAACTTTTTTATTTATTTTATCATCTTTATTTTTTCTTGCAACAGGATTAATCTACCAGATTAATCGGGCAAATTAATCGGCGGTTCCTGAAACAATACTTTAATACCCGATTGCAAACGATATTAGTTATGTGTTAAATACTACAGCGGTTGCGGTAATGGCGGGGAAACATATAAACCTTGTTGGATTGATAGCGTATGCATGTTGTCAAAAGGCTTTGGTCAGATTGGGTCTATAGATCAAATTTAAACGGAGGTCATATGAATGACGATAGTCTCGGCGCGGCTTTTATCAAGGGAATATTGGTGTGTATCGGTCTGGCGTTGCTTGGTTACTTTATTTACGGGGGCATCGTAAAGCTGAAGGCTTTAGAAAGGGTCGTTACGGTAAAGGGATTATCCGAGCGCGAAGTTAAGTCCAATATCGCGATCTGGCCCGTTAAATTCAGTGTGGCCGATAATGATCTGAACAGGGTCTTTTTTAACATCCAGCAAAAAAACTCAATTATCCTGGAATTTTTAAATAAACATGGATTTCAGGATAAAGATATTTCCATCTCGGCTCCCGCGATACAGGATCAGCAATCCGATAAAGCCAAATTCCGTTATTCGGGCATATCCACCATTAATGTCTACAGTGAAAATGTCGATTTGGTCAGAAAGACGATGGCATCATTCGCGGAAGAATTAGGCAAAAAGGGCATCGCGATTTCGGGCGGAGATTATGAATCGAAGCCGGTTTATGCATTTAAAAAATTAAATGACCTGAAGCCCGCGATGATTGAGGAAGCGACAAAAAATGCCAGAGCGATGGCGGACAAGTTTGCCCAGGATTCAAACAGCAAGCTGGGGAAAATCAAAAGCGCTTCACAGGGTGAATTTTCCATAGAAGATCGCGACAGCAATACTCCGTATATAAAGAAGGTAAGGGTTGTCTCAACCATTGAATATTATTTATCGGACTGACAATAATTTTTCGCGCCGGGCAATGCCCGCGCGCATGATTGCGGCTTTTGAGCCGGGAAACTTCAAGTTTTTATTTCAATGGAAGTGTGGGCTCGAATCGCTGATAATCGGGATAAGACTTAATTTGATGTCCTTCGGCAAAGTAAATACAAATCAGTGATAAGAAAAACAATAACCCCTCGTGAAAGACTTTGTTTCTTGCGAGGGGTTAAACCGGGAACCGCTTATGCCGTCTCGTCTATAAATAGACTCAATACGCGCATTGCAGTAACCCGAGTATCCTAAACATTACTCTTAACTTAATTTCAAGCAACCTGTATGCCATATGCGGCAGTCATATTCCCCGGATTATAGAAAATTAATTTAGCCTGTAAAATCAATGATAATGATTTATTAGATATCCGACAAAAAATGAACAGAGCGGCTCTGCCGGTAAGAAAAATGGGAATTTTAACCAAAATCCTGTTAAATTCGCCACAGGAAGCTAATTATTCCCCCGTCTCGATTAATTACATTTAATCACAAATCCAATCGGGTAACCGTTTTCGAATTTCCCTTTAAACTCTTTGTAATTACTGCAGACGAAAGTCCCTTTGCCATTGTAATTGCCATAGGCAAAGCCCCCTGAGTATCGCTCGCCGTTGGCATAGTAGTAAGAGCCCGTGCCGCTGAAATTGTCGTGAGCAAAGTCTCCTTCATATTTATCGCCGTTGGCAAACGTTAGCGTTCCTTTGCCGTGGAATTCGCTGTCGACAAAGCTCCCTTCGTATTTATCGCCGTTGGCAAAAGTGTATGTCCCGTTGCCGGTCATTTTGTTGTCTTTAAAGTCACCCGAGTATTTATTGCCGTTGGCAAAGGTAAGCGTCCCCATGCCTGAGCATTTGCCTTTTTTCAATATTCCGTTAAAACGCTGGGTTTCTTTGTCGTTTAGAGACCAGACCGCCTCTCCGTAGCCGGAAGCGTGTCCCTTCTCGCACTGTCCCGACCATGTTACGGACTCGCCTTTTTTCGCGGGTACTTCATTCCATATTTTACAATCCGGTCTGTCAGTATTGATGTCATCGGACTCTACCGCGAAAACTTTGAAGGGAACCAGTAAAAGACACACAAGAACTATTGAAAATAAAGATTTCATGACTCCTCCGGCGCATAGTTATTTATTTAGTCCCAAGAATGAGAAAAACATACTATTTTGACAATAAATGTCAAGATTATAATAACTTTTGGATTGGCCTTGCCGTTTGCCCTCTGGTTTGATGGTTCATTTTAAGACTTCCGATAAATAACCATTTTTCTTCTCCAAATAGACCACGTGTTCCATGATTCCGGTGCGCCTGTGAAACTCAGTGCCGGTCAAGATACCGTAGACATGCTTTTTGATCATCTTTATATTCAGTCAGGCAAACAAGAGGCCATACTGGAGTTAATAAATTATTCAATTGAAAAACTGCAAAACAAGAAAAAGGTTATCCTTGATGGCGGCATATTAAAATGCACATAACAAGCCAATACAGCCGATCGCCGCGTTTCGGCTGATTTCTCCGTTTTACAACAAACTACATCCTCAAATCTTCAGTTCGACATTCTTGGAATCATTCAGCCTTAGTGATCAGCTAACACTCGTTTTGCCGGCGGGGTTGTGCATTGGTTGTTTTTCATTGAAATATATTTTTTGATAGTGCGGCGGTCCATCTTCATCCTGCGGGCTACCTCTTCATATGAACCATTTTTTTTGTAAAGGAGGGTGCAGTAGTCGGTTATCAGACTATCGGCATCATACGTCTTATTTCTAATATGCTCAATTATATCCGCTTCCATATCGGCAGTTTTGTTTTTTCCCTCGGCATGGTACACTCCTTTTATTAATATGCTTCGGATGCACTGCTCGAGTTCCCGGACATTCCCCGGCCAGGAGTAATCCGGCGGCAAACTTTGGGCAAGCTTCTCCTTTACAAACTGAGTCAGTCCCGCATCATCCTTTCCAATCAGTCTTTGGATCGCATGGGCAAGAAGAATATCAATCTCTCCCTGATCTTCCATAACACGCTGGCGCAGAGTCGGCACGATAAGAATATCGGAACAAAGCCTGTAATAGAAGTCATCCCGAAACAGTTGTGTCTGTCGCAGTTCCGTCATTGATCTGTTGGTTGCGGCAATGACGCGGCCTTCGAAACGTTGTTTTTCATGGCTACCCACGGGACAGAAGGTTCTCTCCTGGAGAATTTGCAGCAATTTAATTTGCATCGAGTATGAAATTTCACCGATCTCATCAAGAAGAATCGAACCATACGGACTACACCGGGCGAAGACACCGGCATGAGCATCTATGGCACCTGTAAAAGCTCCTTTGCGATGGCCGAAGAGTTCCGATTCTATCAAGCTCTCAGGATACTGCGAAAGATTGATTGCGATAAATGTTCTCGTGAAGCTATCGGAGAATTTATTCGTCTTTGGATCAAAGGGTATGAATCCGGAACGGCCGATTGCCGCTGCTGCCGCCCCTTTTCCGGTTCCTGTCTCTCCCAGAATAAGGGTGGAAAAGTCTTCCATTCGGTTCCAGAGAAATCCATCATATAAGCGTGTATCGTGTGTAAAGACGTTGTTCCAAAGGTCCTCTCGCAGGCGGCGCATGGATGAACATTGACCCAGCAATCCCTCACGAATGAAGAAGAAAGCCCGTCGAAGCTGATAGAAGCCTGCCAGATACCGTAGAATCTCAATATCGGAAAAACCATATCGGGTGAGGGAAGAAAGAATATCTCCGGCAAATGTTACAACACACGCAGTGTCTCCTGATTTAGCCTGCTTGATAATCAGATCTTCAAACTGATCAGAGAAACGATGAAACAAATGAAACAAGATAGCTGTTTTGACAATGTAGCGGTCTTCACCATTGTATTTCCTTATATCACTGCGCCCGCGTTTTTCCAGTTCTTTGATTCGTTGATCCAATTCAAGGATTACACCGTCTAAAACGTCGGGCAAATGGTTGCCACAGTGCGCTTGAAAAATAGCTGTATCTATTGTATGCCTTTCTTCGCTGAAAGGGTTGGAAAAGGCCGCTTGGGCAATTTGTTTAAAGAAATTGCGATCGGCTTTACTAAGTAAAGCATTCATTGTACAATTAATGTACTACCTAATATCAAATTTTGTCAAGTTTAAATAAAATATTGTGTGGTTTATCGAAGGTGTCTTCGAAGAAATGCAAGTAATTACATCATGATATGATGTCGTAGCTTGGTTGGCACATATTTTGTCTTATAAATACCCAACAACGAGAAGAATACTTAGCTCAAGAGGAGGTACAAAATGAATATATGTATCAACCATCATAATCAACAAAACCGAAAGCTTAAATATCTTGGAATTTGTGTTGGCTCTTCAACATTGACTATGGTGACGATCTCTTCCAATATTGGTGAGAAGATATCTATAACAGATATCTTTCAAGAATCGCATCACGGAAATCCCCGTAACGCCCTCGAACAGGCAATACGTAATATCAATCCATCCGACTACGAAAATATAGCCATTACGGGTCAAAAGTTAAGACACCTGGTTAACATAACTTCTATTCCCGAACCGAAAGCCATAGAGCATGCTTTCAAGTATGTGAACGGCAATAAAAAAGGCATACAAACCATTGTCAGCGCCGGCAGTGAAACATTCATGCTCTATCGGTTGGATCGTAAAGGCCATATCGTTTCTGTTAATGCCGGCAATAAATGTGCATCCGGAACCGGTGAGTTTTTTCTTCAACAAATAAATAGAATGGGTATCGAGCTTGATGAAGCAGTGCAAAAGGCGAAAGATGTTGATCCTTATCCTGTATCAGGAAGATGCAGCGTCTTCTGTAAAAGTGATTGTACACATGCCACAAACAAAGGCATCCCCAAAGAGCGGGTAGCCGCCGGCCTTTGCCGGATGATGGCCGGCAAGATTCTCGAATTGCTAAAGAAGGATTCCCATGGGTGCATCATGATCATTGGAGGTTGTACAAAAAATACGGTCATGGTCGATTATTTAAAGAGTGAACTTCATTCGGTGACGGTTCCGGTTGAAGCATCTTACTTTGAAGCGCTCGGATGTGCACTTTGGGCGATGGAAAACGATGCCGTGCCAATTTCGGTTAAATCTCTTTTCCGTTCACAAAAGAATACCTTTTCCAGTCTGCCGCCGCTCAAGAACGCAGAATCCATGGTTACATACAAAACGGCAGCCAGAGGAATACCCAGAGCCGGAGATATATGCATTCTCGGACTTGATGTGGGTTCAACAACAACCAAGGCTGTCTTAATCAGAACAACGGACAACCTGATTCTAGCCACCGATTATCTACGGACCAACGGAGACCCGGTACGAGCTGCCCGTGCCTGTTACAGTAGTTTACTGCGGCAGCTTGGAGACAATGCCGACAAAATAAGTATTATCAGCCTGGGTGTTACAGGGTCGGGGCGGCAAATAGCGGGTCTTCATGCCATGACTGATGGAATAATAAATGAAATCACAGCTCACGCGACCGGAGCCATTTATTTCGATGAGAGTGTAGACACTATTTTCGAAATCGGCGGTCAGGACGCAAAATATACTTATATCACTAATGGAGTTCCCTGCGATTACGCAATGAACGAGGCCTGCAGCGCGGGAACCGGATCATTTCTTGAAGAAGCGGCAAAGGAAACTTTGAATATTAAAATGGAAGAGATTGCAGATATTGCTTTACAGGGCACCTGTCCGCCTAATTTCAACGATCAGTGTGCCGCCTTTATCAGCAGCGATATAAAAACCGCATTTCATGAGGGAATATCCGTCAAGGATATTGTGGCCGGTCTGGTATATTCCGTTTGCATGAACTACAATAACCGTGTGAAGGGCAACCGGCCCGTTGGGCAAAAGATTTTTATGCAGGGAGGGGTTTGTTATAACCGGGCCGTTCCCCTTGCCATGGCCGCACTTACAGGAAAATCAATCGTTGTCCCGCCGGAACCGGGCCTCATCGGTGCTTTTGGTGTTGCCTTGGAGGTTAAACACAGGATCGAACTCGGTTTAATGAAGAAAGGTGTTTATTCTCTGAAGACCCTCAGAGATCGGGAAATCGAATATGGACCCTCTTTTGTCTGCGGCGGTGGGAAAGAGAAGTGTGATAGACATTGCGAGATAGCAAAAATAAAGATCGGCACGAAGACTTATCCTTTTGGAGGAGCTTGTAATCTCTGGTATAATCTTCGCTCCAACATTGAGACCTCTGCCGGACAATTTAACGATGTCTCGCGCTATGAACATTTTATTTTCAGAGACAATCCGGTTCATGAAGCAGTCAATGAATCCGGATTAAGGACAATCGGAATTAACAAGTCCTTCCTGGTCAATACTTATTATCCTTTGTATAAAACGTTCTTCGAAGAAATTGGGTTCAGGGTTATTCTATCCAGTCTGATTGAACAGGAAGGAATTGATCAAAAGAGTGCGCCTTTCTGCTACCCCGCCGAGATCGCCCACGGTTATTTTCTGAATCTGCTGCAAAAGAAACCAGACTATCTTTTTCTCCCTCAACTGAAATGTGATTATGTGGAGCACGGTGATTCACAGGGTGTCTGCTGTCCTCTCTCACAAGGCGAACCATACTATCTTGCCGCTGCTTTTAAAGACCATGGAATCTATGAACAAATTAAGGCTTCCGGGCGGATACTGAATCCGGTTATTGATTTTTCGAGAGGAATTTCAAAGACGGCGGATGTCTTTGTGGACATGGCTCTGCAACTTGGTGTCAGCAAAAAAAATGCGCGCAAAGCTTTTCTTAAAGCCGTTAATGTTCAACAAGACATATTCAATGAAATAAAAGATTTTGGCCTGCAGGCACTGGCTGATATTGAGAATGATCCCAATGCCTTCGGCATAGTCGTCTTTGGCCGGTCTTATAATGCCCTGGTATCCGAAGCGCACAAAGGGATTCCAAACAAGATTGCTTCCCGGGGCATACATGTCATTCCCATGAACTCCTTGCCTTTGGCAGAAAAGGTCACAAAAGAAAATATGTACTGGTCGGCCGGCCAGCGTATCCTTCAGGCAGCAGCCTTTGTTGCAAAGCATCCCAAACTCTATGGTTGCTATATAACAAATTTCTCTTGTGGCCCTGATTCTTTCCTGATTGGATATTTCCGAAATATGATGGGAAAAAAACCTTCATTGACTCTTGAATTGGACAGTCATGTAGCTGATGCGGGCCTTGAGACAAGAATCGAAGCATTTATAGAAATCATCAAAAGTTATCGACAACAGGGCAATGAAGTACAGTCGGAATTTATCGCTGATCAATTCAGTCCGGCTAAGGTCAGAACGAATAAAGATCAAGCTACCTATATCGACTCTGCAGGTGCAAAGTATTCCATCCCCGATCCATCGGTTCATCTGATCATTCCATCCATGGGCAGATTTCTTTCGGAAGCTGCTGCAGCCACCTTCCGCGGAATAGGTATTCGTGCCACAGCCCTTCCTCCCGCAGACGATAAGACACTTAAGTTAGGAAGGACGTGCTCAACATGCAAAGAGTGTCTCCCTCTTATTATTACAACGGGCAGTCTTTTAAAATATCTCGACGAGCGGAGCGAACGGAACGAAAAACTGATCTATTTTATGCCGACCGCGAGCGGTCCCTGCCGCTATGGTCAATATTCTGTTTTCATCAACGACCTGATTCAGAAGCGCCGGATTAAGGATGTTTCCCTCCTCTCATTTTCGGCAGAAAACAGTTATACCGGTTTCGGAGGAAATCGTTTGTCTATGGCCATTTGGAGCGGCGCCATCATAGCTTCTCTGTTCGAAGAGATTTATTCAATCTTACTGACCAATGCAATCTCAAAATATACCGCGATGAAAATTTTTGAAAAGCAATGGGAGGTTGTGCTCCTTGCTCTTGAAAAGTTCCCGGATTTGACAACTCTTTCAGACCTGTTACGAAGAGTTGCCGATGTATTAAAAGAAATCCCTGTTAAAAGAAATCTTGCTGATACGCCGGTTATCCTTTTGGCCGGTGAGATTTTCGTCCGCCACGACGACATTTCCAGACAATTTTTGTTGGAAGAACTTGCCAAACGAGGTTTTGCCACCAAAGTTGCCTCTTTGCTGGAATGGATTTACTATACAGATTGGTGTGTCCAAAATGGCGTGTCAGCAGATCATGTTTCTGTTAAAGATCGCCTTGCCCTTTTATTTCGAAACAAAATAATGAGGCAATACGAGAAGGTTTTACGCAAAGCTTTGTTACCTTCTAATCTTTGTTGGGACAAAATGGAAGATGTAAACCATGTTATGAAGAATACGATTCATCTGATTAATCCCATGCTCGCGGGAGAAGCGATACTTACGGTTGGAACGGTCTTAAGTGATATCGTTGACCACTACTGCGGTGCCATTGCCATCGGACCATTTGGATGCATGCCGAATCGTATCGCAGAGGCCATTTTGACACGAGAAATGAACATGGACGGGAAAAGGAATATGGGAAAGAACGGGCATCAACAATTACTCCATGAACAACTGATCCAGGAATTTCCTTTCATGGCCATTGAAAGCGACGGGAATCCCTTTCCTTCTATCATTATGGCTAAATTGGAAGCATTTATGCTTCAGGCCGAAAGGTTGCATGAGGAAATCAGGAATTCAAATGTCTCGAAATATGAAGATAACCTGTTGAATTAATCGCAAGCGAGCAGGTGGATATGCGAGTTGGAAATAGATTATTATGTTAATTTAATTATATCATCGAATATCAAAGAAGTTAGATATTATGAAAATCGTGCACTATCTTGCAAGGAATCAACGCTATGTAACTCATTTCATTGGGCAGCACTTTTAATAACGTGGCCGATTTGGGGCCCCATTTCGTTGATTACTCATTGATTTGCTAAGGCAATTAAAGGAAAAGATCGGGGGACAGTATACTTAATTATCCATCTCCGTTATTTTTCTTGTTTCAGCTCCTAATTAAGTATACTGTCCCCCGAATTTACCCTGTGATCAAGAGTCCTTTAGTTCATACTGGAAATAAATATCATCGTCGCCCGATGCAATACTCCTGATCTTTTTCACAACAGATTTTTTTCCGAACGTTTTGAGCGCCTGCTGATTGTAACCCATAATAAGATGCTCGAAGTACAAATTTTTTATATTAATCCCGGTGATTTTGAGATGAACGATGTTGTCCTCTAACTTTGTGATGACTGTGCCTCCATCATAAAACGCCGTCCAAAGCTTAGGCATGTAAGTTTCGACGAACTGCTTTATATCCTTTGTGAGCATAAAAGCTTTGTACGGGCCTTCCGGCGACAGGGCATGTTTAGCGCCTACTTTCCCAAACATCAGGTATGACATTCTGTCGTTGTTAAAGAAATCCGCGCACATCTCGTCAAAAAAAATGATTAATTTTTCCACTGGAATGAGAGTAACGGACATAATCATATTTTTGAAATAGTTGTCTTTCTCTGCCAGCCTGGTCATAAAGGAATTCCAGCGTTCCTGGCCGAAAGCTGTGGTCATCGCCGTCTTTGTCAAAACATAAAAAGTGCCTTTTACATTCATGTCGAGACCTCCTATTTTAAATTAGTATATTATAAAATTCTAGAAACGCAACCCCCACTTTCGGGGGATATTGAAAAATGTTATTAACTTTAATGAATAAATATTTTCTCAAGTGAATATTAAATTATTTTGGAAACCAGGGACAGCGAGAAACCAAGGACAGTTGTCCCTAATTACCGCTCACATTTGCCAGCGGAAACGGCTTTCCCCTGGAAGTAGTATCGAAAGTCATACTAAGGCATCAGGACTTAAAAACCACACAAATCTATTTGGGAAGGATCAGTGATACGGAAGCAATAAAATGGATGGACATCCTTCATGAGAAATAAGGCAAAATTCAAATAATAGAATAAAGAGGTCTTTGGGATGAAATAATTCTTCCTGTATTCCTCAAATCGTCAGTCTTGATATTTATACAATCTTTCAATCCGTAATAAACACTATTCACGCTCGGCAAATATCGTTATCTCACATTTTGTGGTCAATATTTCATTGACTCACATGATTGTTCTTCGTATACTTTTAAGTGAAAAGGAAGTTCTTTCCAATTAATATTGCTTAGGATGATTTTATTCTATTAAAGTATTTCTAATAGCATTCTAAGAAATACAGACCCTTTTTCTATAATGAGCGGATTACTTTTATCACTTTGGGAAGATTAAGAATGAAAATTAAACCTGTCTTTAGCAATTCTCCGCTTGTCCGCTATGCCGCCTCAATTTGCATTCCTATAGCAGCGCTTCTGTTACATCAGATGGTGGTGAAGCTCGCTGGCGGTAACTTACCGACATACATTTTCTTCTACCCGGCTGTGATAATCACAGCAATTTTTGCCGGCTTCAGGGCTGGAATTCTGGCAACTGCAATGGCCGCACTTCTTGCGGATTATTGGATTATTCCCCCCAAAGGGTTTGCTATTTCATCTTTACCCGAGGCCATAGGGCTGGTCATTTTTTCGTTCAACGGCGTGCTTATAAGCGTGACAGCCGAGCTTTACCGCCGTGCCCGGACAAAAGCAGCAAACTATGAGGCCCAGTTGGTACTTCTGGCCAGCCGCAAGCGGGAGGAGGAAATCATCCATCGGATGGCGTACCATGATTCCCTGACAGGTCTTCCCAACCGGAAACTCTTCTCCGATCGTTTAGGCATTGCCCTGGCCCATGCCCAGAGAAATCAAAGTAAAGTAGCAGTCGCGATGATCGACCTCGACAATTTCAAAGAAATTAATGACACATTGGGCCATATTATAGGGGATCTTTTTCTCAAGGCAACAGCGGAGCGACTGGATGCAGAGATGAGGAAGGGTGATACCGTTGCGCGCTTCGGCGGCGACGAGTTTTTGCTGATTCTTCCTGACTTGAATGCGATAGAAGATGCGATTCAGGTTGCGCAGAAGATCGTTGACAGTTTTTGTAAGCCCCTCCTCATTGACACCTATCAATTTGTTGTAAAAATGAGTATCGGCGTTGCTGTCTATCCCAATGATGGAACAGATGAAGTTATACTTCTGAAAAATGCCGATATTGCCATGTATCGGGCCAAGCAAGCGGGAGGGGGCCGATACCAGCTCTATAAAGAGGCCTGAAGATGTAATGCTAATCGCATTTGCATCTTCAGAAAATTTCAGCTCGAAAAAACATGTTTACAACCTGTAATACTCAATTTTTTCAACCGCCCATCACTAAACCTTAGTAGATACCGTTCTTGTCAAGCTAAAACTGGTTTAAAATTTGGATCATATTTTTTACCTGATTTCAGGACTCCAAAGATAACATGAACCAGTTTCCGCATTATCGCACAGA